>TARA_R110000772_G_scaffold22779_6_pt1 | contig 37248 bp, 29 predicted proteins | sample TARA_R110000772 | Tara Oceans TARA_R110000772 (sample SAMEA4397948) | marine metagenome | biome: Polar Biome; feature: [SRF] surface water layer (ENVO:00010504); material: water (ENVO:00002006), including particulate matter (ENVO:01000060) such as... | depth 5 m | reverse complement strand
TTTTTTGAATTGAGCTCTTAAAAGCTAGTATTGAGAACTTGGTGCTGCTATTTCTCGACGAACAATATCCGCATCTGCTTTTAGCGATTCTATGTAACTTAAATAGGCCGCTTGTGCTAATTGCTGGGTTAATTGCTGTGATAAATTAGCTGACGCTGTTACTTCACCATCGTTCACCGCTTGTACTTCTAATAATGCTAAGTTGCCATTACTTAAGTTAACGGTTGTTGCTGAAACAGTGTCTTCGTTAGGACGAGGTAATTTGAATGCTTCTCTAGCTAAACTTGCATCTAAACCACTACCAACGCGAGCAACCGAAGCTTTAACTTCCATTGTTGCACCAATCTCTGCTAATTGCTCCGTAATATCAGTACCCGCTTTAAATGCAACTAATAGCTCATCTGCAACAGTTAGTGCTTTTTCTGAAGCTTTTTGCGCAATAAGCATATCTCTAATTTGCGGGCTAACTTCAGCTAATGGTTTAACGCTGGCTCCTTGATATTCATTCAAGCGCATTACAATCGCTAAGTTGTCACTTACTTCAACAATGTCAGAGTTTAATTGTTCATTAATTACAAGGTCAGAAAAGGCAATATCGACAACAGCGCTAACATTAAACGGTGCAATATTATTGCCACGAGTTAACCAGTCAGAAGTTTTTACTGTGGTATTTATCGCACCAGCAGCGTCTTCTAAACTATCTGGAAACTCAAAGCTTAAACGTGCAATTTCTTGCTGTAGCTCAAAAAATTTATCTTGTGCTTTTTCATTTTTCGCTTTAGCAACTAAGACATCACGAACGTCTGCGAGGCTCTGGACATTTTCAGCTTTATAATCAGTTAATTTAATAATGTGAAAACCAAAATCTGTTTTAACCACATCACTAACACTGCCAATATCCGTTAAAGCAAACGCTGCTTCATCAAAGGCTGCATCCATAACACCAGCATCAATCCAATCAAGATCACCGCCATTTTCACCACTGAAGGTATCATCTGAATTTTCTTTTGCTAATGTAGCAAAGTCTTCACCTGCATGAACTTTTACCAGTAATGCATCGGCACGGGTTTTAGCACTCGCTTCATCATCACCAAATTCAACTAAAATATGGGCAACACGGCGTTGTTCTTCATCACGGTATTGACTTATGTTCGTTTGATAATAAGCTTCGATATCGGCATCGGTTAACACTATTGTCTTGGCAATATCATTAACATCAAGCGTGATGTAATTAACCTTGACTTGCTCTTGATTTTCAAAACGCGTTTGATTAGCAAGGTAATAGTCATTAATTTCTTCGTCGCTTAATTCCACCGTCGCTTTAAATTGCTCAGCATCAATGGTTGCAAAACGAATATCACGTTGCTGGTTTTGTAGCGCAGTATATATGTCTTCTTGATAAGGCAAGCTAAATTCACTGGCAACTAACGCTTGCGTCAGTTGTCGACGCGTCATTTCTGTACGTAAATAATCACGAAAATCAGACGACTGATAAAAGCCAGCTTGATTGATCATCGCTAAATAGCGATTATTATCAAAAATACCATCAATTTGAAATTCTGGCATATTACGAATAGTACTTTTAATACGTTGGTCCGCCACACGAATAGCAAGCGAGGCTGAGTTTTGGTCAACAAGTTTTTGATTAATTAAACTGTCAACTACACCATCACGAAAGTTTTTCATGTAGCCAGGGTCAGCCGATAATGTTTCAAACATATCACCAAATTGCTGCGCCATGCGATTACGCTGTGCTTGATAAGCTTTATTAAACTCATCTTGTGATATTTTTTCACCATTAACATCTGCAACAGAAGTGTCAACAGAGTTGTTGTAGCTACCAATGCCAGCAACAGCGAAGGTTAAAATAATAAAACCAAGAATAATCTTAGCGGTTAATCCTTGAGAGCTTTCTCGAATATTTTCTAACATCTTTATCTCTTTACACGAGGGTATGGTACTTTCGGTGTGATTTTTGAGGTTTTAACTTACCCCTATTATACGTTTTAGTTGTTCCGTAACCCTGCCAATGAACAAGTGAATTTCACTCCAATAACAAACTAACAAGGTTATTTTACCAACTTACACGCTTTAAAATCACAATTTGAACGGGCATGTTAGCCCAATAATAATGAAAATGAAACTCTTTTACTCTGGCGATGAAATAACGGTCAAATAACCACCAACTTGCTTTGAAAATAGACTTTCACAATTTCAGCTTTTAGATCAAAAAAGAGTAAGCGTTACTGTAACACTTACTCTATTTTTGCATCGAAGTAGCGGGATTAATTTTTATTTCTTATTAAGAATATCATCCAAATTAGCTTGCTCGCTCGACGATAGATTAAGCTCACTTGCCTTAAGTTTGCTACGTCGACGTAAAACAAATATTAAACTGACAATAAAGCCCATCAGAATGACCAGGGGTCCAAACCATAAAATATAGGTTTGCTTGGTTAATTGTGGACGATATAACACAAAATCTCCGTAGCGATAAACCATAAAATCGATAATTTCCTGATCGCTCTTGCCCTCTTGTAAGAGGTTATACAAGTTTTTCCTTAGATCGACAGCTATTTTAGAGTTTGAATCGGCTAAATTTTGGTTTTGGCACTTAGGACAACGTAACTCTTTCGATAAAACTTGAAAGCGTACTTTAGTTGCTTCATCTTTGAACTGAAAAGTGTCAACAGGACTTGCATTAGCACTACTTATCGACAAGAAACTCAACAATATAATACTGACTGCAAAGCCAATCGTTTTTTGCAACCTAGCTATATAATTGTGTTTTGCTTGATGCTTCATTAAGATGCCCCTTGTGCCATTTCAGCTACTATAACCTCAATTAACGGCAAGAACTCTTTTTTCCATACCATATCATTAATTGGCCCAGCAAAACGCTTACGTATAATGCCTTTATGATCAATCACAAAAGTTTCAGGCGCACCAAAAACACCAATATCTAAACCTAAAGCCCCTTGCTCATCAAAAATAGATAGCACATAGGGATCTTTGTATTGCTTCAACCACTGTAAGGCAGCATTACGATCATCAGTAAAATTAAGGCCATAGAGCTTAATACGTGGATCTTGAGCAATATTGAGTAAATATGGGTGTTCATATTTACACTGTATACACCAAGTAGCCCAGACGTTAAGTAAGACAATATCACCTTGTAAATCATCACGGCCCAACATTTGCTCTGGTGCTGTTAAGCTTGGTAATTCGAACTCAGGTAGAGGTTTACCTATCATAGCCGACGGCATCGATTGAGGATTAAGAAACAAGCCTCTATAAAGTAAAACCCCTAATAAAATAAATAAAATTAATGGTATAAAACGGATAATACTTTTCATTAATTTATGCCTCTTGTAAAACGACAGGGTTAGATTGTTTAAGCTTTTCTTCTGTAGCTAATACGCGCTTGCGATAACGTTTACTCAATATCGCTAAAAAGCCACCTATTGCCATGAAGAACCCACCTAACCAAATCCAGACAATGAACGGCTTATAATATAAACGCATTGACCAAGAGTTTTGGCCCAATGGGTCACCTAACGCCACATAAATATCACGTAATAAGTTGGTATGTATACCCGCTTCTGTCATGCCCATGCTTTCGACCGTATAAGTGCGCTGTTCAGGTTTTAATAGCGTTATAAACTCACCATCAAGTAAGACATTAACTTGACCTTGAATGGCACTATAGTTAGGGCCTAAAACATTTTTTGTACCTGCAAATTCAATGGTATAGCCTGATAACTTTACACTTTCACCTGGTGACATTTTAACATTAATTTCTTTTTCATAAGAAGACACCATAGTGACACCAATAACGGTAATCGCAATACCAGCATGAGCAACAGCCATACCTATATGATTAAGCGGAACAGCTGAAAACTTCCAACGTCCATCCGCTTGTTTAGCGTTATTAAATACGTCTTTTAATACTGCTAATACAATCCAGCAACCTAAGGTCATACCAACAAAGACCATAAAGTTGAATTCACCGGCAAACAGAAATGGCCAAATAATACCGAACAAGACACTAAAAATAGAAATAAAGTTCAAGTGTTTAGATAGCTCGCCTTTGCGGGCTTTTTTCCAGCGAATAAGTGGCCCTATGCCCATAAAAACAAATAACGCGATCATCATCGGAATAAATACCGCATTGAAGTAAGGGGCACCAACTGAAATTTTGCCCAATCCCATGGCATCAATAATCAGCGGATATAATGTGCCTAATAAAATGGTCACGGTTGCCGTAATTAAAATCGACATAGCAACTAAAATAGTATTTTCACGTGAATATAGCGTAAAGCGATTAGGGCTGCTGACATTAGAGGCTCTAATAGCATATAAGGTTAATGAACCGCCCACCGCTATCGCTAACAAGACTAATAAGTACATACCTCGCCCTGGATCAACAGCGAAAGAGTGTACTGAGGTAATAACCCCTGAGCGTACCAAGAAGGCACCAAGTAAATTCAATGAAAATGTAAATATCGCCAGTAATAAAGTCCAGTGTTTAAAAGTATTACGTTGCTCTGTTACCGCCAGTGCATGTATTAACGCTGTACCTGCAAGCCAAGGCATAAATGAAACGTTCTCTACAGGATCCCAGAACCACCAACCGCCCCAACCAAGTTCATAATAAGCCCACCAACTACCTAGGGCGATACCAACCGATAGAAATGACCAAGCAGCTACGGTCCAAGGGCGTGACCAACGAGCCCAAGCCGCGTCCATTTTTCCCGCCATTAAAGCCGCAATAGCAAAGGCAAAAGCAACAGAAAAACCAACATAGCCCATATACAACATTGGTGGATGAATAATTAAACCAATATCTTGTAATAATGGGTTTAAATCTCGCCCTTCCATTGGAAAATTAGGCAGCAAACGTTCAAATGGATTAGAAGTGAGCAAGGTAAATAAAATAAAACCGACAGCGATCATGCCCATGACCGCTAAAACGCGTGCAACAAACTCTCGCTCTAATTGTTTACTAAAAACACCAACGGCAAAGGTCCAACCAGTTAAAGCGAATACCCAAAATAACATTGAGCCTTCATGCCCCCCCCACACCGCACTAATTTTAAAATAGTAAGGTAAGAGGCTGTTCGAATGATTGGCAATATATTTAACTGAAAAATCATCGACGGTAAAACTATAAGCTAATAAACAAATACTAATGCCGACAAAGAAAAATAAACCAAAGCTTAAAGGTTTGGCACTATTGATTAATTGTTGATTGTTCTGCGCAACACCTATTAGCGGCACTATGCTTAAACATAAAGCAAAAGCTAATCCGATAATGAGGGCGAAATGGCCGAGCTCTGGGATCATGATAATTCCTGTAAATCAATGTTAAAACATTATTAAAACTAAACTCAATTTAACTCACACAGCTAAAGTTAACGTTAGTTAATTTCAAATCTTCTCTAAGCCTATGCTACGGTAACTACCGCTAGTGAACATAATTACTGCAGCACAGAATCAATTATCTCTTATGGTACTTGCGCCGATATTTGCATGTTAATCGGACTTTTTTCCATCACATCTATATCAAGCACTTCAACTTTGAAGTCACCTGGCTTAATGCCAACATTGCCTTGCATAGATACCACCGCGTAGATATGAACTTTATCAACACTACTCAAGCGCATTTGCGGCGTCATCGCTTGCTTATCATCTAAAACAATACTTAATGGTAAATCACTGGCTTTAATTTTTACCGCAGCCAAAGGCATACGAGGACCATCTGCTGCAATAGCATAAATAAATACCGTTTTGTCTTCACTGTTCATTAATGCCTTTTGAACATTTGACGCTAAAGAAACATTAACATTAAGTCGAGGTAATGTCGGGTCAACTCCTTGTGCAGTTTCTGTTAATGCACCGCCATCACTACTCATACGTAATTGATTTTTAGCTTCTTCTACCGCCCCTATTAAAGCTTGCTTGCTGATACCTGGACGGTCACTGTTTAAAACAGTTTCCCAGTACTTTACTGCTTTTGCAAAGTCTCGATTACTAAAACTGTCCATACCTAACAGGATGTTGGTAGAGGCATCAAGTGAATCTAAAGCTAAAGCTTTATCTATAACTAATTGAATATCGTCATTTATCACTTGATTATTTTTATAATACATCGCCTGAGCCTTCGGCCCTAGCAACTCGGCATGCTCACCTACTTGCGTTATAACACCGTCAAAGGCTTCAATAGCATTATCAAACTCACCAACTGAAATATAAGCCTGACCTAAACTAAATAGTGCTTGGGAATTCGTTGGATCATTTGCGATTTCTTGCTGAAGTTGTTGTAAGCGATAAGCAAGCATTTGCTCTGGAGACAATTCACTGTGAGCGTCACTTTCATTCAGCGCAGCAGGTGAGTTTAATTGTGGGTAAGCACCAAGGATCATATAGCTATAGAAGCTCAGACTAACAATGGCAAAAGCAATACCAACCGGCCATAGCCAAGACTTTTGTTGCTGCTCTGTAATATTGTTTTCGCTTGAGTTAGCATCTTGTAAAAGTGTTTTGTCTAGTTCGGCTTTCAATTGCAGAAAACTGTCTTGTTCAATACTGCCTTCTGCTAGGTCATGCTCTAACTGTGATAAATGCTCATGATAAAGTGTCACATTAGTTTCTTGTCGAATATTCCCATTTTCCGCACCAATAGCATTATTTGCTGCAGTAAAAATTCGCCATACAATAAGTAATGCTATTACGATTAGTAATAAAATTGCCAGCCAAAATGTAGTCATATTATTTAATTTATACCTATAATTGTCGAATAAGACGCGTTAATTAAATTTATTAAAACGAATACCTAATGTTCTACGATGTTGCTTTTAAGCGCGGTAAGATTAACAATTATGGGCAGCTTTTCCTAGCTATATCACTCGGAAAAATGTCACTTTCATTTCAGTAACAACGCAAAGTTCATATACCCGAAAGCAAAAACGACATAACCTGTCTATAGCTCGCACTATTGGTGGTTAATATATCACAAAATATTCAGTCACCGCGCCATATTCAACAGTAGTAACGGAAAACTTGATTAAGGTCAAAAATAAGATAAATTGATTAATGTCACAAGTCGCTAGTACTCAATTCAGCTCTTGAGGATTTATCTAGCTGGGTATTTCACAGAATAATTGAACTTCAATACGTAAGCGCTGAGAGAAAAAAAACTTAATAGGTTTGGTATTATAAGTTTGAGAAAGCCGCTAAGTTGAGAATTAAGATAGCTTAAATACGGAAATATAGAACGTTTTAGGTTTACTTTATAAAGCAGCTTTGTCTTGATCAGGTGAGTGAGCTTTAGAAACAATTAAGCCGCTTATAAAAGCGGCCTAATCAGCAATCATTAGCAAAAGCTATTGATTAGCCATTACATGCATCTTTCAATATATCTATAAGAATTCGTTTCACTATGTGAGTGAGTGAGTGAGTCCTATGTAAATAATAGGGTTGCTTAGTACCAAGTCAGCAATACTATAACAATCGTTTCAAAACACCTATAATCTGTCTTAAATAAGATGCGCAAAACGATTGTTGGATAATAAATGAAACAATTTTTTAAAGCTACTTATATTTCCTTTATCAAAACAATGAAACAAAGAAGATAAAAACCTTCTACTTTATATATTCTTTGTATCATTGCTTTGGATAAATTAACCATGCCACTAAAGCTTTCTATAGAGATAGTTGACTAAAACCTCAAATAAAGGTCATAAATAGGCAAGCGCTGATAAGCGCACAGAGAAAAATAATACAAGAAAGGTCAATAGATAAGGTCATGGAATAGATGCATCACCATTTCCTAGCTACGCTAGGGGCGATTTAAACCCGTGGTACGCATATTTGTCATGCGACATTGATGGCAATACCTTTTGTAGATTTGATAGCCGTGAAAGAGAAGTATTGCCTCATTTATATTTACCGCGAGCACCGCCTAAACGGTTAAATTAGATGTGACAGATAAGTAAGGTTAAATTATCGGCAATGGGGATAAGGGATAGCTTTGGTTTGTTTATTCCCCATCGATAAATATTCGCTATAATAAAGCGATACCAGTGGAAAATATCATGATGAAAAGTACAGTAGAACCGATAAAATGAGTATCGACAAAGAATTCCCTCCATATTTTACTCACGAAGACCCAAAGACAATAAAGCAATCCCCATAATACAGCGTTAACTTCCCGCGGTTTCCACTTTGAGGGCCTTTTAGACATCAGCCGCTGGTGATGAGCTATTGAGAGGTTTTGTGGCGTGGCTGATATCTAAAAACCTTAACATAGACGACCTTTTTATTAATAAAGAATCGACCTTAAAACAGTCAGCAAAGATACGAAAGCGGACATTAGCCTTGGCTTATCAAGCGATAAGTGAACCGACAAATAATACTTAAGTGAATTCAAAATATCAGACGCTAATGAGGTAAACAACATTGCTGGCATTTCAACGAACCTGACCCCACAGGTTTTAATTCACAATATCTAAGGCGGAACAATAAATAGTCGGTTAGCAACTTTTACCATGTTCTATGTGATAAGAAATCACAACTGAGTTAGTAGCTCTATTAATAAATAGCTCAGCAGCTTTAATGCCTTTCTCTTCACTATTTTGATGCACAGTAGTTATTGATGGAGTTGAGCGTAAAGCTTCATCAATGCCGTCAAAGCCAACCACTCTAATATCTTCAGGTACTTTAAGTCCCATTGCGTGAATTTCTTTAACTGCCGCCAAGGCAATAATATCACTCATGCAAAGTAAAACATCAGGACGAGGAGTTGATGTTAGCGCTTCTTTAGCCGCAATTACTGCAAAATGATGGTTACTTTTAGGAAGATTCCAAACACGATCCGACCTTAAATTAACATTCGAATCTTTAAGTGCTTGTCTGTAACCATTTAAACGCTGATGAGAGATAGAACACAAGGCATTACTCGTCATAGGTAATTCATATACACGACACGTTAGATCAGATTCTAGTAGCCTTAAGCCTAAAATGGCAACTTCATCATTGGTTGATTTAATGGCCAGCTTTGCGATCTCATAAGCCGCTTTTTCATTGTCTATTCCAACAGAGGCATTACGGTCTATATCAAAATCGGCAGTGACGACTTTTTTCGAGGTTACTCTCAGCTGTTCTATTAATTCAGGATTTCTCGGTGAGCCATAACAAATAAAGCCATCAACAAAATCAGCAACAGTATTAATGTTATCTGATATACCTGAAAACAAAAGTAAGTTGACTTTACTCTTCTCTAAAACCGACGAAACCCCCTTCACAAAGTCACTTGCTACCGGGTCTGTTACCATATATTCAAGGCTGTCTGGCAGCACCAAAGCCACAATATTCGACTGACCTTTTCTTAACGATTGGGCGGCTTTATTTGGACCTGTATAGCCTAATTTTTTGCACGATTCAAGAATATCAATGCGTTTATTTTTGGATAGTTGGTCAGGTCTATTGAATGCATTTGAAACGGTGGCATTTGATACCCCCAGTTCTTTAGCAACACTTTTAAGCGTCCAAACTTTCTTGTCAGTCATGTTTACCTTTTACCGTTATTTTAATAAAAACCAGCAATTATAGAGTTGCTGATTATTATACTACTGATTTTACTATATAAAAAACGCTGTATTAATATCTATTTAGCATTATATGTAATACATCATTGCTTACGACAAGTTCAACAGGTTATTTAAACTGATAGTACGAGAGCTATTATCTTCATTTATTTCAATATGTGCGACATTTTCTACTAAATCAACCATTAGCGTGATGCTCTGCTGCTCGTATTTCCAAGACATTTTTAATGTAGATTTTTCACTAACAATCGAAAATTCACCATTAAAAGCTGAACAATCATTACGTAATTTAATAAGTTCGATCATCGCTTTGGTAAACGGTTTCTTTAGCGCTGCTTCAATATTGGCACTATCAAGGTATGGACGGTTTATATCTCTGCCAACGTTCGAGTTTGATAATAATTCCATAGCATTCTTCTGAGCCAACAAACCTGCGTAATATACCTGCGGGATTCCTGGTGCAAAAAATTGAATAGCTCGGGCGACTAAATAGTCAAAATCACTTTGGCCAAGTGCATCGTAATAAGTACAATTTACTTGATATAAATCGACATTACTCGCGGCGGCTCCTGTTGCTTTTTGGCTTTCACCAGCGCTGTTAACATGAATAGTTTCCACGAGATTATCAATTTCATCATTATTAAGTAAGCCAGGTTTTCCATTCATAGGGCCCACATCAATGATACCAATGCCATCGTGTGTATCTAACACGGTAATACAATTTTTGGGTGAAATATTTAACCATTTTGTTAGTGCGGTAAAGTCTTTAGTAAAAATGCTATTTAACACTAAAGGCGGTAAAGCAAAGTCATAAACTCGATCAACGCGTTCTGCAATTTCAATTTGAGTTTGATAATAAGAGTGAATTTCTACCAGTGTTTCAATGCCTAAATCATTTGCTGCCTTACTTAGCTCATCAATGAACTCAAAGGTTTCATCTAGCATAAAGCAACTGGTTCCTGCTTTTTTAAGCGCATAACCTGCCGCATCTAAGCGGATCATTTTAATATTATTTTCAGAAAATGTTTTTAAAATACGATTTAAATATTCTTTACCTTTGTCTGATGTAATATCTATATCTATTTGATTATCAGTAAACGTTGTCCAAAAGTCGGCACTTTCATTATTAGGTAACGCAAAGTTGGTAAAGCAACTACCTGGTCTAGGGCGGTATATTTTGTCAGCATCACTTTTACTTAAGCCGTCAGGGAATACTTTATCTTTTGTTAAAAACAGATCCCAATACGGAGATTCTTTACCATACTGTAATACACTTTGAAATTCTTTAGACTTAGCCGACATATGATTAACGATAAGGTCGGCCATTAATTCATGTCCTTCACCTAATACTTTTATATCGTTCCAATTACCTAATCGGCTGTCAACTTGGGTGTGATCTATCGGGTCGAAACCTGCGTCACTACCGTCAATAGGGTAATAAAATGGTAATAAATGAATGCCAGAGAATAAATCTGCCAGTTGATCATTTAAAATATTGTTTAATGTTTTAGTATCTGAACCGGTTAACCTATCAATGTAGGTGATTAGCTGAACATTATTTTTCATAACTTTACCATTTAATTTCAAGTTGCATCTTAATCGATTAAGGCTTATGTTTATATACTATGCAACTTTAATCAAGAATAATTTTTACTTTTTAAGTTGTTAAGACGATAAGAATTGAATACGGTGTTAATTTTTTAGCTATTATTTTGCTAAAAGCCCTTTATTAAATAAATAGGATGTAGCGAGTCTATATGCATTTGCCTCTTTATTTGATAAAGCGCTTTAAATTTGTGGCTCAGTTAGCTTAAAAAACATCAACAAAAAAAATCAATCGTATTGCATGGTCAAATATACACACTACAAAACGTTAACTGTGTGGTTAACCTTTATTTAAAGTGTTGTTTAGTTTGGTGTTAAGGGTGTAGTTTGGGGGAATTATAATTATGAAAACAAGATTTAATACGGAGCCATTATCTTTTAAAGAAAAGGTAGGTTATGGCATGGGGGATATGGCTTCAAACTTCTATATGGGGTTCTTTGCGCTGTTCCTGCTTTATTATTACACGGATGTGTACGGTATTTCTGCTGCTGCTGCGGCAAGCATGTTATTGGTGACAAAAGTAATTGATGCCATTAGTGATCCTGCTATGGGCTTACTTGCAGATCGCACAACCACTAAGTGGGGCAAGTACCGACCTTACTTGCTTTGGATGGCAATTCCTTATGCATTGCTTGGTTACCTTTTATTTTTAGGTCCTGAATTTGGTGACACAGGTAAATTAATTTTTGCCTACGTATCTTATTCATTGGTCATGCTCGCTTATACCGCGATTAATGTTCCTTATTCAGGGCTCATGGCAGTTATTCATCCTGAATCAGGCGAGCGGACTAAAGCAGCACAATTTAGATTTATTTTTGCTTCAATAGGGTCGCTAGTGGTTGGAGCTTCCGCTAAACCTTTAGTTGAGTTTTTAGGTGGTGGTGATGAACTACTTGGTTTTCGCTTAACTATCATTTTATTTGCAGTGCTTTCCGTCGCCGTTTTTTGGTATACCTTTGCAGTTACTAGAGAAAGAGTAATGCCTAAAAAGCATGAGGCTAGTATCAAGGATGATCTGTCGACTTTACTGAAGAACAAGTCTTGGTTGATACTGGTTGGCACTGGGGTTTTTGTTGTTGTTGGCTTGGTTGCACGTTTTGCGTCAATCGCTTATTACACAAAATACTATATGAATGACGACGGAAGCAATGTGTTTTTGTGGATGGATCAAACCACATTTATTATTTCATGTGGTTTACTAGGCCAGCTATTTGGTGCCCTGATTACCCCTATGCTAGTCGCACGCTTTGAGAAACATAAATTAATGTTTGTTACTAATTTCTTCCATGCAATATTATTATTTTTTGGTTTTACAATCTCACCAGATAATGTCGCACTTACGACTATAGTTCACACGCTAGGGATTATTACCTTTGGTATTGCAATCACCTTATTATTCACCATGTATACCGATTGTGTGGAGTATGGAGAGTGGAAAACAGGTAACAATAGTGCAGGTTTAACGGTGTCAGCTTCTATGTTTTCATTGAAGTTTGGCTCTGCTGTAGGTGGTGCATTACCGGGTTTTATTCTTGCTGCATTTGGCTTTGTTGCTAATCAAACCCAAACACCTGAATCAATTGAAGGTATTCGTTATATGTTTAACATATTGCCCGCGGTATTCTTTTTTCTGGGAGCCGTGTTGATACTTTTCTATAAAATTGACCGTGCTCAATTAACACAAATTGAATGTGATTTAGCTGAGCGTCGTAGCTAAGCTAGCAAGGCTATGTAATATAAAGGGCAGAAGTGAAAATTTACTTATATCCTTTATTCGTTAACAGCTTAAGCAATCAATAAGCTGGTATAGGAGAAGAACTTTATAGGGATAAGCTCCCCAGGCATATACGGAGTTAAGTCGTATAGCTATTCAAAATTGATCTACAGCTAATAAACTAACAATAGCTGCTAGTTGCTCTATCTAAAAATCATCTTAGTTATCAATAAATAATAAAAATAAATAAATAAAATTTAAAAAGTGCTTGCAAAGTAATCATATTTTAAATAATAATCAAGCTTAATCGATTAAGTTGATTGCAGTATAAAACATAACTATTTTAATAATTAAAAACATACTATAAAAGCAACATGGGGTGACCAAATGCAACAGTTCACATATAAAAAATTACTATTGAGCACATTAACTTTAGCTATATGCTCAAGCTTAAGTGCCGCAGAAATAACCGATGAAGCCGCAGTAGAAAAAAAAGGCTTAGATTTTGAACGAATAGTTATAACGGGTGCTGCAGGTAAAGGCTCTACTGTTATGGCATCAAGTGTCTCGGTAAGTAGCTTGTCTGCTGATCAAATTGAAGTAACAACACCGAGAAGTTCAGCCGAAGCTTTTAGATCAATCCCTGGTATTCGCTCTGAATCGTCTGGTGGTGAAGGTAACGCAAATATTGCTGTACGTGGTCTTCCTGTGGCAGCTGGTGGCGCAAAATTCTTACAATTACAAGAAGATGGATTACCCATTTTACAATTTGGTGATATAGCTTTTGGTAATGCCGATATTTTCCTTAGACTCGATAGCACAATGTCATCAATCGAATCAATTCGTGGTGGTTCGGCTTCTACTCTCGCCACAAATGCTCCGGGCGGCATCATTAATATTATCAGTAAAACCGGTGAGTCTGATTCTGGTAGCATAGCAACAACCATTGGTTTAGATTACGATCATACCCGTACAGATTTTGAGTTTGGCGGCGAGCTAAACGACAGCACGTATTTCCATCTTGGTGGTTTCTATCGTCAAGGTGAAGGACCAAGAGAAGCGGGTTATACCGGTAATAAAGGCGGACAAATTAAAGCCAACATTACCAAAGAATTTGATAAAGGTTACGTGAGACTTTATTACAAGCATTTGGATGATAAAACCATTGCTTACTTACCCATGCCAGCCAGTTCAAATGGCAAGTCAGTGGGTAGTTTCGATCCTTCGTCTGATACGCCTCATTCAGCATATTTCACCTCAATATTAAGCACTGACGGTGATGGTAATCTTCGTCGTGCAGACATGCGTGATGGTATGAACCCAACGGTTGACTCTATTGGTTTAGAGGCTGTATTTGACTTAGGTAATGACTGGTCGATTGAAAACAGATTTAGAACGTCAAGCACGAAAGGTAGTTTTACCTCGCCATTTCCAGAAAGCATTCAAGATAGCCAAACGCTTGCTGATAGTTTAGCGGGTACAGGCGCGCAATTGACTTATGCTAATGGACCTCAACAAGGTAGTGCTTATACTGGCGCTAACTTAATGCGTATTCATACCTTTGATGTTGAAATGAGCAACTTAGATTTTATGGTTAACGACTTAAAAATCTTAAAAACTATTGGTGATACCAACATCACTTTTGGTTATTACAAGTCATTACAAAATATCGAGCAATCATGGCTTTGGAATTCTTACTTATCAGAAGTTAAAGGCGACAACGCAGCACTTGTTAATGTTGCAGCGGCTGACGGTACAAGCTTTTCTGATAGTGGTTTAATTGCTTATGGTGTTCCAGCGTGGGGCAATTGTTGTACACGTAACTACGACCTTCAATATGATGTAACAGCACCTTATATTGCCATTAACTCAGTTTTTGGTGATTTTACTATCGATGCAAGTGTTCGTCATGACAGCGGTGAAGCCACAGGTACATATGCTGGTGCAGTGCAATCTGAAATAGACATGAACAGAGATGGCGAGATATCAGTGCCTGAAATGAGCGTATCTTCAGTAAATAATAGTGCACCTTCTATTGTTAATTACGATTGGAGCTACACATCTTACTCAATTGGTGCTAACTACATTGTCAATGACGATTTAGCTGTTTTTGGCCGACTAAGCCATGGCGGTACCGCTAATGCTGACCGTTTAGCTTTTGGTAAAATTGCCGCTGATGGCTCAGTAGCCGATGAAGATGCTGTTGATGAAGTTGATCAGTTCGAAGCCGGCATTAAGTTTCGCCAAGATAAACTATCAGTATTTGCGACGGCTTTCTTTGCTGAAACACAAGAACAAAATTTTGAAGCAACAAGCCAAAAATTCTTTGACCGTGTATATGAATCATATGGTCTTGAGTTAGAAAGTGCTTACTACATCGGTAATTTTGACATTCGCGGTAACGTTACTTGGACTGATGCAGAAATTACCAAAGATGGCGTAAATGCAGCCTCAGTGGGAAATACACCAAGAAGACAAGCTGACTTTGTTTATTCACTAACTACCCGTTATAACTTTGAACAAGGCTCTGCGGGTCTTAGTTTAATAGGTACCTCAGAAGCTTATGCGCAAGATGGTGGTGATCAAAGTGCAGATGACATCCTTAAATTTGATGGCTACACGCAAGTAAATGCCTTCGCTCAATATTACCTTTCAGACACGTTTAGCATTGCTTTAAATGTTAATAACCTGTTTGACACTACAGGTATAACAGAAGCTGAAGAAGGTAACATTCCTGCGAATGATATTATCAGAGCAAGAACGATTAACGGCAGAACAAGTAGTATTACGCTTAAATACGACTTTTAATTTGTCATTAACAACGTAAGTAACAGTACAGTATGAACAAGCCCATTTTATATGGGCTTTTTTTCAAGGTGAATCTATGTTTTCTTTACTCAGTTATGGCGAAGTGTTGGTCGATTTTCTGCCAACGTCAGTCAATGACCCAAGTTATATTCCGTTAGCTGGAGGCGCGCCTGCCAATGTCGCAGTAGCCTATGCTAAGTTAGGTGGAACAGGATACTTTGCTGGAGGTATTAGCGAAGACAATTTTGGTAACATGCTCATGCAATCGCTAGAAAATGAAGGCGTTAATACCGATTTCGTTAAAAGAATAGAAGGCGCAAATACCGCATTAGTATTAGTTAGCTTAGACTCTCGTGGTGAGAGAACATTTAATTTCTATCGACATAATACTGCCGACATGCAATATGGCATATCTCAAGTTGATAAAATTAACTGGCAAAACATTGGTTTTTTTCATTTTTGTTCAAACACATTAACTAGCCAGCCAATGTATAGTGATACACTTTACGCGATAAGAAATGCTAAGAGAAATAACGTATTAATTAGCTTTGATGTAAATTTACGTCAACAGCTTTGGCATGACTTATCCCTATTGATGTCCCGAGTTGAAGCATGTATCGAAGCGAGCGATATAGTCAAATTGAGTAAAGACGAAGCCGAATACTTAGCAGAAATAAAGCAGGTTGATGTCAATTTTTATGTACAACAATTACTATTACTTGGCGCTAAACTTATTGTCATCACTGATGGTCCAAACCCTGTTCAAGTAACTTGCGCTAGTTTTTCAATAATGCTTACAGTACCTAAAATATCTCCCGTTGATACTACTGGAGCCGGTGATAGCTTTATTTCAGGATTTCTATTTTCACTCGCCAAATCTCTGGGAGAACATGAAAATATAAATTCATTATATGAAATTATTGAGCAACGTGAACACGTTTCTTCTGCGGTGTTATTTGGTGCTAACTGTGGTGCTTTTACCTGTCAGAAAAAAGGGGCCTTCACGGCATTACCACACTTAACTGATATCTAATATTCGACATAACTTATTGATACTTACCTAGGATCGACATGCAATCTAGAGAAAATCTTAATAGTTGGCAACAATTAACCAAACATGCGCAACTAATGAAAAATCAACAAATGAAGGACTTATTCGCCAAAGATAGCCAGCGATTTAGTAAATTTTCAATAAAACTGCCCTCTATACTATTAGATTATTCTAAAAATGCGATCACAGAAGAAACTATTACGCTATTAACCGATCTAGCCAAAGAGTGTGAAGTAGAAAAATGGCGTGAAAAAATGTTCAGCGGTGAACGTATCAACAAAACTGAAGATCGTGCTGTTTTGCATACAGCATTAAGGGATCATTCTAAAAGACCACTTTGGGTAGATGGCAAAAATATTTCAGAAGACATCGAAAAAACACTAGAACAAGTTAAAAAGTTTAGTGAAGATATTCGTCAAGGTTTATGGCGAGGATATTCGGGTAAGCGTATCACCGATATAGTAAATATTGGCGTTGGTGGTTCTAATTTGGGACCTCAAATGGTGACGGAGGCATTAAAAAGGTTTAGTGATAACTGCGTTAACGTCCATTATGTGTCGAATGTTGATGGTACTCAAATAGCTGAAGTACTACGGCCATTAAATCCAGAAAAAGTGCTATTTATTGTGTCGAGTAAAACATTTACTACGACAGAGACCATGTTAAACGCTAAAACAGCGATAAAGTGGCTAACGGCGTCTTCATTTGATCATTCCGTAATTGAAAAACATTTTATCGCCGTTACTGCCAATAAAGAAAACGCTATGAAATATGGCATATCTGCAGCAAACATCTTTGATATGTGGGATTGGGTGGGCGGACGATTTTCATTATGGTCTGCTATCGGCCTTCCTATTGCGATCAACCTTGGTTTTGATAATTTCAAAGCGCTATTAGATGGTGCTTATGAAATGGATTGCCATTTTTGTAATACACCAATAGAAAAGAATATTCCGGTAATATTAGCGTTATTAAGCCTATGGAATTGCACTTTTTTAGGTGCGCAATCCCAAGCTATTTTACCTTACGATCAATCCTTACACATGCTATCTGCTTATCTGCAACAAGCTGAGATGGAAAGTAATGGTAAATCGGTTAATTGGGATGGTGAAGCGATCACTTATCCAACCGTTCCTTCAATATGGGGAGAATTAGGTATTAATGGTCAACATGCTTTTTATCAATATTTACATCAAAGTAATAATATTGTTCCGGCCGACTTTATTGGTTCTGTAGAAAGTGTCACGCCTATTGAAGGGCACCATGAAGCACTTATGTCTAATTTTTTCGCGCAAACTCAAGCTTTAATGCTTGGTGTTAATGAACAACAAGTTAGGGACGATTTAATAGTAAAAGGACGCACACCTAGCTACATAGATAAAGTCGCACCACATAAAGTTCACAAAGGTAACCGGCCAACCAATACTTTATTAATGAATAAAATTTCGCCATTTACCCTTGGTAGTTTAATTGCTATTTACGAACATAAAATATTTGTTCAAGGCATTATTTTGCAAATATGCTCTTTTGACCAATGGGGAGTAGAACTGGGTAAAGGTTTAGCCAGTAGAGTTGAAAAAGAGCTTCATAATAACTCTATTGCCTCCACTCACGATAGCTCTACCTATAATCTTATGATGCATTATGAAGAAGTAAAAAATCGCACCAAATAGAAAAACATCTAAGTTCTGTTGATCTTTCGCGGTTAAATTTCGTTCGAGATAAAAGCGTTTTAATCGCGTCGGATAGTATGCAGCCTAGTCACTCTAAGCAAATACTACTCAACAAAGAGTAAAACGTTTTTAGCCGAAACCTTCGGACAGCGTTTGTTGGCTATTTTTACAGCGTTATCGCCTTTTTTATGTGGAATAACCACATTACAAAGGCTCTGTCTTTTATAAATCCCCAGCAAACGAATGTAAACTAATCTCGAAAGATCAACAGACCCTATTATTACCCAAAACAGTTTTTGCTTTAGATACAGAAGTCTTATGAATAAACACCCTTACTACTCGATATATATAGAAAATGGAGCACGAATTATTTTAACACCGTGTCCAGGAACAAAAAGCGTTGAGTTAAACGAATCGCTAAAAGACCTGAAACAGGCAGGTACAACAGTATTGTTGACACTGATGTCTGATGAAGAGATGACAGAAAATCAAATAGAGTTCATTCCTCAATTGTGCAAACAGCAACAAATTACTTGGTTACAGTTACCTATAGTCGATGATGATGTGCCAAATAAAGTATTTGAAAATAAATGGAAGCAATATCAAGCACTCATATTAGCCACGATTATCAATGGAGGCTGTCTAACAATTCACTGCAAAGGTGGTAAAGGAAGGACCGGATTAGTCGCGGCAATGATTTTAACTTGCTACGGCTGGCCAATTGAAAAGGTAATTAGCTGTATTCAAAATGTTCGGCCTGAAGCCTTAAAAGTCAAAGAACAATTAGCTTATCTCCGATATTTCTCAGAACAGAAAGAATGGAACCTTTATAAAAGCTGATTCATTCGATCATTATTTTAATCTCTGTGGGTTTAATTCCTCGCCGCTTACGGCGTAAGGAATTTACATTCACTAATTAGGATACCCCTCTTCGCATAGCTAATTAGAGCCTAAGCGAAGCTTGTTATAAACTCTATCTTCAAACAATATAACATTTTGCTTCGACCATGCTTCATCTGTGGGCGTTAGTCGGGGAGTGATAATCCCCTTAATTTTTTTGCGAAGTTTATTATATGAAATTACCACATACAAAGATCAACAGACCTCAATATAGGATAAATAATATGGAAAGTTTCACTTGGAACTTCGGGGTCAGGTTCTTTGCAATGTCGGATCAAACGACAAAATCATTAGGTCGGATTGAGGCTCTGAACTGTCGTTAGTAACTCAAGAGCTTAGGTCAGCTATTGGCTAGGAGCCGAAGTACCAATTTAGCCACTCGAAGCTTCCGCTTAGCGCATGTAGGGGTTAAATAAATGGTTTATTCTTCTTGAACTATAATAAACTTATGTGTGTCTCTATTTTATAATAGTCACCATAAATGAGTAATATGGCGACTTTTCAAGTTTTATTTAAAGTATTTGTCTGACAGAAAGCCTCATGTAATTGTTTGACTTAAGCTTCTTTGATATTTCATTTAGTTGCTGTCAGTATAGTTACTTATTCAATTCAATGCATGGTACTTTCTTGCCATAAACCCTGCTTATCTACAGGCAATTCTTCTTTAGTCATAAATACTCGTATCTTGAGAATTTCACCATCTTTTCTCGAACATTCACAAACCATAAGGCCTAAGGTATCCATTGACGCTGTTTCCCAGTTCATAAAACTGCCATGTGACTTTCTCTTTCGCGTTAACCGTTTATCATCTGCTCGTAGTTTTATCATTTGCAGAGCAAATTCAAAACTCATATCACAAATCTTAGCAAGGCGATGAATTCGAGTGTAATAAGCTTTATGTTTCCTGAGCATTCTTTTCATATTTATTATTCTTTTATCTTATTAAATGCTTAATAATTAACTAGTTAGGATCATGAGAACTGCTTAAGTTTTTCAGCCAATACATTATCTTCAACATGAAAAAGTTCAGGGCATGGCTGTTGAAGGTTGATGGCATTTATTAGTAACTGTCCCAGCCGTAATTCAGGGTATTTAGCCTGCACATTGGCAATACTTTCTAGCAGGTGATTGGCATCATCAAGGTTACTATCAGCCAAAGCAGAATCTCTCGAACTCTCATCATCAATATTTGTATTGATAGCTATGCTGGATAACATGCCACTCGCAGTTTGTTCTTCGTCACAAGTAAACTTGGATTTAAAACTTAACCGGTGAGGCATAAAATCATCATCCGCTAAGGGCGCTTCTTCAAAAAAACTGTTCCAATCTTTTTTCTCATAAACACAAATCAGGTCGGCAAGTTGATGAAGCTCATTACCTTCAGCTGATTCATACTGCGCATCCCAAAGTTGTTCTACACGTTTCAGTGCAACCGTTAACTCATTATTATTGGTGATTTTATTTTTCAATAATAACTCCTGTGCTGCCAACCTTAAGTCGCAGTTATCTTTTAGCTGACCTGCTTTAGTCTTTGATTGGCAAATTACATCAAAAATATTGCTATATTCAAGCTGTTCTTTATCACTACTTTCACTGTATTCAGTAGGAGCATTGCTTTCATCCGTTACCCTGAGAGTGTCGCCACACATATCCGCAAAACATTGTTGGCATAAATCGATTTCAATCTGTTTACCATCGCCATGAATCGAGCTATAGCCGCAATGATGCGCTATTGAAATAAACTCATGAAACTCATAGTCCCCGTCAGCACTTGCTTGTAACCCACAACCATCACAAACCACAGCTGTTAGTTCTTGCGTAGTGACCGTTTTAAACGTTCTCATCACTGCTCCTATTGATTATTGTTAATATTCCCCATGATTAATGGCATTAAGTTTATTAACTATTTATTTTTTTTGACCCAATCGGTTTTGCCAAAACTGCTCTGAAACGCCCGTGACCTCTGCAAGCTTATTAATTAAATATTGAGTGATTGCTAATTCATCCTCTCTAAACAGATGAAATTCTTTTGCAGTCAAACCGAGCATTTCTTGAGCTTGCTTATCGGATAGTTGATGAGTTCTTTGCCAACGAATAAACAAACTAGAAAAATAAATACTTCGGGAGCCCTTAGCTGCTTGTGGTAAATCCTCATCTAATTTTAGTGTATAGCAATAAATACTATGCCCTTGTCCAATGCGAAGTGACTTTCCATCGGGTTTTAAATACAGCAGCTCCTGAGTAATCATCTCTCGGGCGCAATTTTTTATTTCTGCCACATATTGTTCAATAGGAGCACAATTTATATTGCCCATACCACCATTAACAATGATGTATAGTTGGCTTTCATCTATTGTATCAACACCGACATGTAACCAATCAGGATGGTTGGGTCGCTCTAATCGAGCCTTAAATTTTTCGACCGTTAACATAACTACCTCAATTCACTCAGCCCCAAAGCGATAGACTCTTGTTGAAATCGACCAAATATATTAACGACTTTTTCATATGAGCTTGTTAAAAAATGTTCTTCAACAATATCACTAGTTTCGTCAAATATTTGATGATCATTAACAGTATCAAATCCATTAAGCTTTAATTTTGCTTTAGAGCTAACGTCCGATACCTTACCGAATATAATAGTACCTGAAGTCTCACCATCTACATCCTCTTCAACACTAGCTTTCATCTTTTCAAACTTAACTACATCAGCTTCAAATGGTACATCTTGCTTAACTCGATACGCATACTCCAAGAGCTTAGGTTCAGCCGGCATATACATAACCGCTTCTTGATTCTTTGAGCCAGTCATTCTGAGTATTCTCCCCAATATCTGTCTAAAGTGCATTTCAGTTTTGATATTGGTGAGGTGGCAACAAACCTGTAATCGAGGGATATTAGTTCCCTCACTTATCATCCCTACTGAAATGACCCATTTAGTTTGTGCATATCTAAACTGTTGAATAATATTGGTTGGCTCATTTTCTCTGTAAGTAACTACAACGGCATCTTCGTTAAAGCAGACTTTCATTAACATTGAAATCTGTTTTGCATGCTCAACAGATGACGCAACAATTAATCCTGCGGCGTCAGCGTTTTTAGCTCTAATCGCACTTAGTTTTTTCTGTGCAGACGAAATTACGTATTTAATAACTTTTTCATTTTCAATAATATCCTGATACGGAATGATTGATTGCGATAATAAACACTTAAAGCTAGTAAACGTTTTCGTCTCATCGTCATCAACAACAGAAATATTATTATTATCTACAGCAATTATCTGCGGTATACGGCAAACATCATCTTGAATAGCCTCAGCAAGCCCATAAACGTAATCACATGATATTTTGTTGCTAGGATGCATATAGTTTGAAAGAACGATAGGAGCAGCATCTGAGCGCCAGGGTGTACCTGTTAACGCCAATGTATATTTAGCTTTATCTTGAATGTTTAATATTATTTGTTCTCCCCATGCATTCGCATTATCAATATTAGAACCCGCACAATGGTGGATCTCATCAAAGATCACGAATACTCGATACCTATGGAATAGCTGCCAAAAATTATTATCGAGATACTGTAAGTTTTGGTAGGTAAGAGAATGTCCTTTAGCCCCAAGTAAACCATCGAATCGTTCATTAATTCTCAACTGCAAACTTTGACTGAAATCTTGAGAAACAATGGAAGAAGGTGAAAAACAAATAATTAAATCAATCAGGCTGTTTTTTAATAACTGATCAGCTAATTCAGATGCCATCAAAGTTTTACCGGCACCAGGTGTTGCTAAGGCTAAAAAGTGGCTATTGCCACTCAGATATTGGTTCATTGCTAAATCGACACATTCTGTTTGCCACTTTCTTAGTTTCATTTTTTCTCTATCTTTTTATTTTCATTAATCAGGTTTTCTACCGCTTTTATTTTTCCAAGTAATCTAGAGTTATGTTCTCGAGCACTATTATATTGAGGTTGCAAAAGCTCATGTAGGTTAGGAAAGTCATTGAAAAGCTGTTTATATTCACCTGACTCTCCATAACTAATCAGTAATTCGCTTTTATATTGATTCAAACGATCTAATAGAATTTTTTGAATGTTTTTTGATGGCAGATGTACTGTATCATTTGTATTTTCCTCATTGGTCTCTTTGCAAGTAATTGCATTTACATTAAAGAGTTCTGTTTTAATGAAAGTAGCAATTTCTTTCTTCTTTGAAACTGTTTTTCTCAGCCATCTCTTTTTTAATAACTTAACTATCTCCGCATAAACAAACCGACGGGCGAAACTAGGATCTAAGTTTTTATCAGGGTGCAGGGTAATATATGCTGCTCTTAACTCTACTGCCGAAAAATGGTCAAAGTTAGGTGCTGAAATTATTTGGCCCAGCAATCTGTTTAGTTTCATTTTGTATCCAAGGGAGGTATTAAAGTAAAGTTATTGAAGCTTCAGGTTTTAGATATTTCAGTATATCACTAAAATACCGATTATATTCGGTGGAGTTACTAACTTCAACTCTAGATAGTTTGTCTTCTCTTTGGAGGAGATTAATGGAAAGTAAAAAATTAGCTATCGAGTTTGGTAATAAAGTAAGAAACAAGCGCAAATCCCTTGGAATTACTCAAGAGAATTTAGCGCTTCGTTGTAAATTTGATCGTACTTATGGTGGAATAATTGAGCGAGGCGAAGTTAATATTACACTTGAAAAAGTTTACCGACTTGCAGCTGTTTTAGAGTGTGATGTAAAAGAATTGCTCCCATGATATTTGGCATTCTATGTCTTTTAATAGTCAACATCCTTTATCGTATACACAAAAAATTATTGCTAACCATTCAATTGCACTCAAAAGTACCACTTTAAAAACGACAGGAATTCGCTATCAAGTTGACATTGTGTGTAAATATGAATTGCTAACTTTTGCCACGAAGTCATTAGGATTCGATGGCTATCACTTTAAAACAGCATCCATATACGGGAAAAAGAAGCAATATCCCTGAAATCATTCTTGTTAAGGGGGCAGAAAGAGCGACTTCAGAAATAGAGGACATCCTAAGCCTTGAAGCATTGTTGCAAATGAAAATGCAAAGCATACTTAGGAGTCGTATGTACAGGTAGGAGCATTTCAGCTTAAACTCATTTAAAATAGTATTCCTGCAAAGCTAGTTACTATTAATAATGCAAGCTTCAAATACTCTCCAGTCGCAATATTTGCAACAGATGAAAGCCTCCCAAATATTAAAACTTTGCAGTTTAGCGGTCTGTCCCCTTTCAAAATGTATGAACAAAAAACAGAAAAGAAAGTTGGCTATATCATCTAATAGGGTAGCCAGAGGTATCTAGCCTCCAGACCACCGTACATATGATTCCACACAGGCCGTTTATTCTAGATAAACGAATTGACCTTACTTGATCACCATATCTTTAAACGGTAAAGACATTTTTTGTCGGATAGTTAAGCTGAGCCGTCCGAGACAACTAGAGACCGTATTGCTAGCACGTACCTGTACATGGATGATGTTTACAAGCGATATATATATTAATCATATGTTCATATATTATAGGTGTTTAGTGACTCTTTAAGCATATAAAGGAATATAGCATGACTACTATTGTTGAATTGAACGTGAATAATTATCGCGGGATAAAAAAGCTAAACTTAGTTCTTGAACATGATAAACGATTGGTATGTATTATAGGGCGTGGCGATAGTGGTAAGACAACAATTCTTGAAGCTATTTCATCCGTACTTTCTCCTAATTGGAATCTAACCTTTTCAGATGAAGACTTTTACATTAGTGATTTAACTAATAATATTGAAATAACTCTATCTATGATCGGTTTTCCAGATAAATATTTAGCCGATAATAGTTACGGTTTATATGTCAGAGCCTTAGATTTAGAAACAGGAAAACTCGAAGATGATGTGACCTTACCTGAGGAGGAGGGGTTTCTGCCCGCACTTACTATAAAGCTGACGGTTGATTCTTCACTAGAACCTCATTGGGTAGTCACTTGCAATAGAGAGATCGAAGATAAGCCTATTTCTGCGAAAGATAGAGCTAATCTAAATTGCTTTTTGATATCTGACTATATCGATAGACACTTTTCTTGGAAGCGGGGTAATCCGTTGAATGCCATATTAAACCTTAGTAAAATTGAAGGTAAAGTTGAAGATGGTATTGATAACAATATAGTAATTGAACAACTCCGTAAGGCTAAAGCTGAGATAGATAAAAATAATTTTAGCGAGTTAGATGACGCCACTAAACGCATTATTGAGCAAGCTGAACTTCTCGGTATTGATGCATCCAATATTAGAACTACATTAGATTCAAAAGACCTACTGATTAAGAGTGGGATGATAGCTCTACACGACGAATCAGTGCCGTATAGACTTAAAGGTAAAGGCTCAAAGCGACTAACATCTATAGCGATTCAATCGATATTGGTTCGAGAGGGTGGAATCATGCTAATCGACGAAATCGAACAGGGGTTGGAGCCAGACAGAGTAAAACAGGCTGTGAGAGCTTTAAGTGCACATGGTGCAGGTCAAATATTCCTCACCACACATTCAAGAGAAGTAATCACTGAACTAGGTTCTCAACCTCTATTACTTGTTCTACGGAATGAACAGGATGACAGTGTCGTTGCGCGTTTCTTTTCAGAGCGTGAAATCAATTTGCAGAAAACAGTCAGAGCATGTCCAGAGGCGTTCTTCGCTAAGAAAGTCATTGTATGTGAAGGAGCAACGGAAATTGGTATCTGTAGAGCTATAGATAAATGGCGAGGGAGTAAAGGGCAAAAGTATATGGCGCTGTTAGATTGCGCTTATGTAGATGGTACAGGAAGTACGATAGATGTAAGAGTAGATGAGATTGAGCTGTCTGGTATTAAAACTGCAATATTCTGTGATTCTGATTTAAGTAAAATTAATAATAAAAAACCAGACTGGAAATTGAGAGATATTAGTGTGTTTGATTGCGAGGAAGATCTGTGTATTGAACAGCAAATATTTAAAGATTTGCCATGGGAAGGTGTTTTAGAACTTCTCAACTATGCTTCGAATCAGGCACCCAGTTCATTCAATAATGTATTCTCAGAGCAAAAACATGTTGAAATTGATTCATGGGAGAATACCATGGAATTAAGAGAAACGATCATGTCTAAGTTTACTCCTAAAGCTGGTGAAGTAAAAAGAGACTGGTTTAAACAACAGCATCATGGTGAAAAGATTGGAGAAGTGATTTTCAAAAATTTTGACAAGCTTTGTATTGAAAGTTCACTTTATAAAGCAATCAACGGAATTTCCGAGTGGATAGGCTCATAAGACATTATGGATTACAAATCATTTGTAGAAAAGGAAAGGTCTTTGCTCATTGCTCCTGCGGGGTATGGCAAAACACATACGATTGCAGAGTGTTTAAAGTATACCGAAGGTAGACAGCTGATTTTAACTCACACTCATGCTGGTGTAGCTTCTATCAAACAAAAGCTAACAGACATGAAGATAAGTTCTGGTCTTTATTCTGTCGAAACCATAAGTAGCTTTTGCCGAAAATATGTACATTCATTTTGGCCTAATGACGAAATACCACCGCAGGGAGTGAATAGTAAATTAGACCAATGTTACCACTCTTTCATCGTTGATAAAGCCAGTTATATTGTTGGCCTTAGCTTAGTTCAGAAAGTTATTAGGTCATCTTATCAAGGGCTTTTCGTTGATGAATATCAGGATTGTTCCCTAGCTCAACATTTGGTGATTCTTTCCCTCTCAAAGTGTATGCCTACTAGATTATTAGGAGATCCTCTACAGGGAATTTTCGACTTTAAAGATACACTGGTTGATTTTGATAAAGACCTATCTAATTTTGAACTTGCTGCGGAACTTGATATTCCATTTCGATGGCGAAAAAAGGGAAATAATTATGCTTTAGGCGACATAATTAAAAGTTTTAGAGAGCCTCTGTCCAAGTCCGAAGCCATCACTTGTGAAATGAATACAAAGGCTGCTTTTTATGTAATCAAAGTTAAAGACGGTGATTTAAATAGGAAAGATAGCAACTATAGAGAGCGACTTTCTAATTTAATCGCGAATAAGAATTCAAATCCTGATTTCGACAATCTACTAATAATTACCCCTGAATACATAGAGGAAGTAAATGGAAAAATGGTAAAGAAGGGAGGCATCAAAGATAGACTTGATATCCTTAGTAAAGTTGACTTTACAAAGTCCGTAAATTTACTCGAAGCCATTGATGACAAGACTTTCTATAGTTTAGCTATAGAAATAGATAGTTTTATATCATCTGTAAAACGTTCACCGAAGCCTTTGAAGAAAATATTCAATATATTGTGTGGCCTTTTTTACAAAACTAGCCCTACCAACAATAAGAATAAAGGGCTTAGTGATTGGTTTAGTGTGAAGCCTTCTTCGATTAAGGAGGACTTCAATATCAAAAACAAACAGGGTGCAGAGAAAGAACTATCTTCCAAATTAACTACTATAATATCAACGCTATTGGATAATCCTAGTTCTGAATCTTTCTATAATTTAATCCAGTTCCTTCGATATGATCTGCGCTTAAGATCTTCAAGACGTAGGGAGTTAGTGAACAGCATAACTAAGTCGTTGAAGGATTCTTATCGGCAAGATATTTCTGTACACGAATCGATGCTGGCACATAAAAACTTGATGCGTAGGGTCGGCAGGAAAACTGAAGGAAAATGTATAGGCACAACCCTTCTTACGAAGGGATTAGAGTTTGATACTGTCGCAATTCTTGATGCTCATAAGTTCGATTGTCCCAAAAATTTCTATGTAGCTTTGACACGGTGTTGTAAGAACTTAGTGATTTTCACTAGCTCCAATGTCTTATTTGACAAGTAAAAAAAGTAGCGTGTTTTTATGAAATACAATGACAAAAATTCTGATCGCCAATTATTGAGGCTTGCTCTTACTTTTTCTAACCCCGCCCCTACAATGCAAGGTAAATACTTTAATCCTTTTCGTCCAGGAGCTAGTTACAAATGAGTGCACAATTAATTTTTTATGGTCATTCAACTACAGGCACATCTTGCTACGCAAGAACCCAGAATAAGATGTGGATAACGCTTCGCGTTAACACACAACTTATCTCCGCTTGTACACGTAGTCACTCCCCAATGTAACAAATTTTATTTTTATCTTTATCTTTTTAAAAGCTCAACAAGATAACTATTACGCCGATGTGAATGACTTGGTGCCTCAGTGATTGCTCTAAAATCATCTTCTGAGCCAACGATATGGATTTCACTTTCAGCCCTAGTGATAGCCGTATATAACCATGCTCTGTCTACAATGCGTCCTTTTTGTAGCGCAATGATAATGCGTGGAAACTGAGAGCCTTGTGCTTTGTGGAGCGTTATCGCATAACCCAGCTCCATACAATCAAGCACGGCTTGAGTAACTTCAATCTTATCTCCGGTATCGAGTGTCACTTCACCATAAGCCTCTCCAGATGACTCAACACTTGTGAGTGTACCAAGCGAGCCGTTCTGAATGCCTTTATCATAGTGATTCTGCGTAAATAAAATAGTGTCATTAAGGCGCAGATTTTGAAATAATTTTTCACCATTCATTTCAAACTCAAGCCTGCTGCCACTGTGATTAACAGCCTCTTGAGTGAGCTTATTGATTTCAGCAACCAGTGCTTTGGTTGGTGCCATAATTCGGCTATTTCCAGGAGATTGTTGATACAATTCACAGCAAACTTGAGATATCTCTTTCTTATTTGTTTCGTGGAAATGAATTGCGCCAGTAGTGAGTTGCTCTGGTACTTTTCCTTGATTAATTAGTTTCGAATACTCAGGGATACCCGTAGAGCCTTCCTGACGTTTCACGATGTCGAGCATTGTGTTTGAAATAGCTTTAGATGCAACAATATCCGCTAGCACTTTACCGCAGCCAATTGGTGGAAGCTGGTCGGGGTCACCAGTAAAGATAATTCGCACTGAGGGGTGAATGTGATTTACCAGGCGGTACATGATCGGTAAATCAATCATGCTAGCTTCATCAATAACGAGCAGATGTTTTTGTTTATCTGAATCAATCGGTTCATTTCTCAGTAACTTGGCAATTGTTAAAGTGATAAAACCAATTGACTCATGCAAGCGCATTGCCGCACGACCACTTAAGGCTACTGCATGTATTTCGAACCCCATTGAATTATAGGCACGCAATGCTGTTCTAAGCACTGTCGTTTTTCCTGTGCCAGCGCCACCTGTAATACAGCTTACTGCGTTATCTAGGCATGTAGTGACCGCCTCGACTTGCTTCTTTGTTAGTTCATAAGGTAATTCACCAACCGCAGAGCAATATGCAGAATTTGCATATTCGTCATACAAGTTATTTTGACTGGCAAGCGCCTTGAGTCGTTTGGCAACGACATTTTCCATCAATAGTTGAGCCGTTGGATGGTAGGTGCCAGTTGCGTAGTTTAATAGATACTGGGCTTTGTCATATCCAGCTTTAAAGGCTTTAGCGATAAGTTCTTTGTCTTTGAGTAACTTGGTTAAATAAGTCCGTAAATCAGCTTGTATCGTGTAGGTATGGCCTTTCTCAATCTCTTTGCGTATTGCTATTTCAAGCGCTGCGCTCAATCGTCTGTCATCATTTGTTGTAACCTCAAGTTGTGCTTGAGAAAGAGCGTCCACCTCTGTAAAACTCATGCCGAAACCAATTAGCACATAAGGATTCTGTTTAATTGCTTCAATGGATTGCTCAGTGTGATACTTCAGCAAACGCTGCTGAACACTGGCAGGTATCTTGTGTTCAGACATCCAATTGCAGTAAGCTAGATTCTTGTATTTAGCATAGCCCTCAAACAATGCGATAATGGAATCTTCGCTCAGAACGGTTCTAAGTTTCGCTCTTGACTCTGGTGTGTCTTTTCTTAAGGTTGCATGAAAACTCTTACCTAAAAGCTCCCAGAGTGCCCTCGCTTTACTTTCACCAATACCTTTAAAGGCACTTTCTCTGGTGATGAATCGGATTAGCTGTTCACCTGTTTCTGGTAAAGTACATTCAACATGCTCAGGTGACTCGTAGGTATGCTGCTGCATCACGTAATCGCCTATGTCCACACTTCCGACTTTTCGACTTCCTTTGACTGACCAATACTGTCCGATAGTAGGTTGTACAGGCAATGTATTAGGGTCTGTCTTTATAGTGACATAATATTTACCGCTGTTGGATCTGTAAGAGCTTTTCTTTAGCGGTGTACCGCTGAATATCACCATCTTTGATGAGGTATAGGGGATACTGGTGACGCGTAATTGGTCTTCGTGTAAGGCGGCATTCATCGTGGCATGAATCCCATTTCTGACAAGGTTTCTGACAATTCACCAAAGCGCTCAAGTTTACCTTCAAGCTCTTTCACTTTGGTTTTTAATTCAATGTTTTCAGCCTCCAGTGCTGATAAGCGTTTTGAATCAAGTGACTTGCGATTCGACGTATTATCGTATTGCTTTGGCTTGTCTGCTTCTTTTTTTGCGGTGACGGTCAGTGGTGGCAGCACACCTTTGTTGCGCAGGTTATCTTCTAATTGTTGTAAGGATTCTCGTAACTCAGGATTTTGATTTAACGCTGACTTACCACAGCCTACGGCTTTAGCCACTTCAATACGATTTAGCTTGCCTCTGAAAGCAATTTGTTTAAAGTCATCATCCTGTTGAGTTGCTACCCAAGACTGAAACGCATCGAGGTTTTGCTGAGCTTTTTGTTGACCATTAGCCATGTTTTTTTCGCCTCGCAATTGCGCCTATTAGAGGGCTCGATTCTTCAAACATTGTTGGATCTATATTTTCTCTTCTAGCCACTACAGCGGCATAAGCAAGCCTTTCTCTTTCACGACTTAGTTGCTCTTTAAGTAGGCATACTTCTTCTTTTAACTTTTTAATCTCCGCATCTTTTAAGGATTCTTGGGATGTTACCAAGTCAAATACAACGTCACCTTCCTTATAGCTTTTAACAAGCTTTTTCACTCTGTCATATTCATCTCGAAATTCTATATTACGCCATAATGTCGGTTTTGATGGTTCTACACGATCAGTAATATATTCCCAACAAAAATCCTCTGTAGGTATTAACTGCCTTTCGAACTGACTCAAGATCCTAAATGCTTTTTCAAATTCCTCTTTAGAAGTTGCCACTATTCATCCCCTCCGCATTGAAATGGACAATCATCTGGATATGATCCGTCTTTTTTAAATGGCATGAAATCTTGCAAATCTTCAAGTTGACCATCACTTAAAATCATCTCAGCATTATCCAATATAGATGTGGTGTTACGTAGGACACACATATGATGCTCAATGTGCATTTTCGCAGCCTCAACACCTCTTTCATAAACCTCAAACAGTCGTGATAACTCTAGCGAAGACCGATCTCTTTCAACAGATATTTTTTCTCTATGCGATGGATCGTGTAAGTCATAGATATAATGCTTACAACCTTTCCCTTCATTACCTGTCAAACACCTCAAATTAAACTCACAAGGCTTAAGATATAAGTCTCTTGTACAGTATCCAAGAGGACTATATTGAACGGATTTTAAGCTATCACTTAAGTGTTGAGACAAGTTACTGACAGGGATGTCGTGCTCCTTCCAGCTTTTGATTTTTTCAGGCACCGCACCAAGAAAACGTTCGGTATCTTGAAGCATGGCACCACCTACAACTTTTGCGCGTTCGCTACCAGTATTGTGATCATAGTGTTCGCCTTGACCCGTCGTTCTGCCCATCCACTTGTTTACCACTAACTCGGCAAGTCCTGATCTAAACAAGCTAGTTGTCTGCCAATGGCGTCCTTTATGACTTTGCCACGATTCTGTAATGTGATTATCAATATCGATACCATACCGTCTAAAAGCACCATCGTACTTATCGTTACCCATAAAGAAGTACCTTATCGCGTGATACCCCATAATTTGAGGAAGGTGTTCATAGAACTTACCCCCACGCATACCACCTCTTAAGAATAAATATTCTGAAGGATGCTGCTTAATGCTGAATGACTTTGAACTGATTTCAATACCATCTTGTTCATATTCGGCCTTAGCACACTCAAGTAACTCTTTTTCAACGCCATAATTCATTCGTTCATATTCAGACACAAAGAACGCTTTCACCTTTTCAATATCAGCCAAATAGCCTTTAACCTTAACGAAGTCCCTAGAGCCACTGGAAGGCTTATAAAACGAGAACTGCTTATTGCCACAAAGCTTCTTTACATAATCCTTAGATGCTGATTTTTGGTTGAATAACTCAGGTAATAATTCTTCTAGATCTTTGATAGGAATTAGTTTTTTATTGTCATACCCCCCTCGAATATAGCGTTGTAAAATATCTAGGGCACTCTTTCTACTCAAAACAGCAGTTTTGCTAGCACTTTTCAGTTCATACTCACTAAAGAAAGTAGCGCGATTTAAACGTCCTGTTAGAGACTCTACTGACTGGTTAATCAACTCATCTTTTGACCTTTTAGAGGTTGTATGAAAAGAATTACATATTGGTAAAAACTCTCTTGTAGTCACATAATGGGCTCTATTTTCAATTAACTTCTCGACCATTGACGTTATTGCAGTACCCGTAGCGTAATGTCTGCTTTTTTTAGCTCCAGTAGGTTTAGTTGTAATCTCCAACCCGTTTGTCTTATAAAATTTTACTAAGCTAACAGCGTCTAAAGATGAAGATGCTACTGGCAATATATTGTGCAGGTCTTTGAGTTCATAAAGCGCGTCAGCAATAACATGCTGTTTGAGCTGCCAGAATTTAATCGCTTCCTGCTTTTTTTCTTGTAAAATGGTATCTAATTGTCCTACTCTCTGTGTTAATAATTCTTCTCTTTCATTTACTAATGCAGACAGTCTATTCTCTAAAAAACCCAGTGTACCCTGTTCCTCTAATAACTTTGCATTCTCTCGGTAAGGCTTGGTAATTCTCTGGATTATCTCTACCGCTTCGGATAATGCCTGACGCCAAATTAAAGGAACATATCGAGCCATAGGCATTGAACCTTTTTCCGTCCAAACCAAACAAAAAGTTTCACCATCCATTTTAATAAGAGGGTTTTGAGGTAATCGCAACACCTCCCCAATTCGTAAGCCTAAACCAAATTGAAATACCTGAGTTAAGATACAAAGCTTGTCGTTAATGGCATTTATACTGCTATCAAAATTATCGTCAACAGCCCACTTTAAATGAATTATCGCCTTTACCAATTCGGGCAGGGGCATCTTCTCTTTCTTAGCTAGCACTCTACCGTATTCGTCAGCATTCCCTAACACCTTCCTGATTACGTTGGTGTCAACATTCGCATTCAGCAAATTGCATTCGTTTAGGTATTTAACAGTTTTGTTCAACAGCACACCATTAGTCTCAGGTTCTGCATACTTTTCTCTCAGGTAAACTATTGTTGCATCATACAAATTTTGATTTATTTGGGATAATGTCTCAACGTCCATTTCAGCCCATATTTTAACCGTGTTCGTTAGGGTTGTTATATAGGAATGGGAATATGGTTCAGATCGAAACCTTTGCCTCCACAGCACATCGACTAAAAATACTTTACACAGTGTTTCTAACTCTTCAGGCAGGTCTCCACTACCAAGCTTTTCAAATAAAATTTTCTGATTCTTCTTTAGGTATAACCAATAGGAGTCTTCCCATTTAGAGTCAAGCAGTAGATTCATTGTTTCGAAGCGCTCTTTGGCTTGACTCTCAAGTTCACGCAATCCAGCGCTATCTGCATCACGCTTTAATCTAATTAAGTTGACGACATCATTCATCACGTCCTCCTTGGTAAATGTTCACTACTTCCACGCCTTCTGAATAGGCTATTGCTGCTTCACACCCAGCGATTGCCTCATCTAGATGTTTTGACAAGGAATCAGTAGATTTGGATGCCACTACCTCCTTGCGGTCTTTCAGTGATGTGAGCGCGTTCTTATGAGAGTTAGTCTCTTTGTTTGGGCAAAATTTATCACAGTTATAACAAGCCACCGCAGGCTCCAAATAACACGCAGCTTCCTTTTGGCATTTACCTATTGCTGTAAATGCATGCAACTCGATTATTTCTTTTCCGTATATGTTCCCGCTAAGATCGTCTTCACGATTCCATGCAGCAGTAAAATGCTGTTGTTCTGTACGGTTTGCGGTAGCATTTTCGAGTAATTCCCACATTTCACGTGTGTATCTAAAGTAATGTTTTATACAAAGAATTGAACTATGATCTAGTAAATCTGCAACTTCTTCTTCAGTCATCCCCTCCATAACAGCGTTAGTACCTACGGTGTATCTAAATCGATAGGGTGTCAGATGAAAGGGTTTTCCTGTTCTTGGTGAAAGCGGAAGCTTTTTCGATAATGGACTCAGCCTATTGCCTATAACACTCGGTGAAATGTGGTGAGCGTAGTGTATCTTTTCCACTTCCGAGTATTTATCTAAATTCTTTGGTTGAGGGAACTTTTCTAGATTATTCACTTGCGAACGTTTCCTATAAAACAAAGGAGGTGAAGAAAGACCAAGTTTTCCATACTTTTTAAAATTATCTTTGAGAACGGACTTTATTAACGTCGATAATTCATCATCAACAAAACGTTTTGAAAATTCAGTACGACGAAACTGAGCTCCTTGTTTTACTCTAGGGACATTCAGGTAACAAACACCCAGTGTTTCATCCTCAATAAAATCTGATTCTTTAAGTAGTGATATTTGAATACGCCTCAACCCAAACTGTAAGCACAGCGTTAATAGCAACCTATCGGCTACTTCAATTTCAGTGTTTTTGGTTACTTCGTTTAATATTCTCAGCTCTTCTCGTGTAAACGGCCCCATTTCATCATCTAAGGTGAATAGGTTCAGGTAGCCATTCGTATTGACAGAATACCCTTCCAACATAAGAATTTCTTCCGCTTTGTCATAGGATAAACCTTCGTATTCATTCAGAATGAGAAATTGAGCGAATGACTTCATTACATTGACATTCATAGCAGGATTGACATTCATGGCAATTTCTATAGCGCCTTCCAATATTTCCCCTTCACCCACAGCAGATATAACAAGCTTAATTGCATCGTGGTAATGCCTCATAGTTCCTGGTAGATAACGTGGCAAAAGATAAATGTAAAAGTTCTTTAGGTGCTCTTTTAATTCAGATTCCAATGAACTGAAACCATCGAAATACAAATAACTAACTCCGCTAGTATCGTCAGCTAATTTTACGGATGAATTAAACTCACCAGACTCATCCAGTAGCTCCACTTTATAACCAAGCCTACTTGTGAATGTGCGTTCCTCAATCGTAAGTGGTTCTGCTTTAAAATTAGTAAAACCAATATCAAAAACTGTGTTATTAGAAATCATTATCTATTCGCCCACGCTTGAAATTCTGCGTCCATCTCATCTATCTCTTCCTGCCTTTTGCTATTAGCATAATCGGTTGGTGATAATATTTTTTGCTGAATTATCTGGTGAACCTGAGCAACTTCTCGCTGTATAGAGCCTTTAGGGTAGCGATGAGTTTGCTCACTTCCGCGTTTCCAACCACCTGCATACTCTTGTATCGGAGCCTTGTTCAATTTTCTACTAAGCGATGACTCTCCAATGTTCTGCACATTAAGCGCATCGTTAAGTACATCATGAAAGGTATTCCTAAGACGGTGAGGTGATAAATGCCCCTCATACTCAGGGTGTTTTTTGATCAGTTCATTGAGAATGGCATTTGGCGTTTGAACACTTAGCGGTTGACCATCCCTAGCTGATAGAAACATATACATACTCTTATCGGCGTTGCTGAACTTCTTGCGCCAAACGGATATATAATGCTCAAAAACATCGGCCATAATGTCGATAAGTTCCACTTCTCTACCTAGTGTTTTTACTGAAGGAGCTTCACTTCTTGGATAATCGATATCTCCTGATTTAAGGATCTCAAAATATTTACGACGACCTGATAGCGAAAAGTGATTTAGCTTGAGTAAAAGTGATTCGCCTTTACGATTCCCACCAAGCACCATAGTTAATAACAACGCGTAGTTGCGCCATTTAATCTTATCGGACTTCCAAGGGTTCAGATCGTTCTCCGGTAATGGATTAATAATGTTAAAGAACTTATTGCGAAGTTCGGGGCTTAACCCTTGTTTATCAATCTTATCGGTCTTAAAAGGAGCTTTCAGATACAAGTTAAAGCCTGCCTCCATTCCAGAAAACTGCATCTTAGCCGCTTTTAGCTTATCTAATTCGTTCTTTGTCCTGTTCTGGTAAAACAACCACAGCCATTTAATAAACGCCCAGCTAATCCGCATACGCTGCTCATAATGCTTATGGCCTATTTGCTCACCTGTTTTGACGTCGATTGAACAAAAAACTGAGTATGATTCAATCTGTCCCATTGAAAATGGCGATTGAGAAGATATAAGTCGATGTATGTTAATTCCGCTCTTAATACAGAAACGATAAAAGTGCTGTATGGCTTGAGTATCTTTTTTAATAGTGTTTGGTTTGCTACCACTATCATAACGTTGCAGAAAATACCCCGCACTTAGCATTTCTAGCTCGCCATTAACTTCGAGTAGATTAAGTTTTATGTTACCAAGCTTTGAGAAAGTGATATTAACTGTTTTAACAGACATTAAGAATGAAACACTTTTTTTATTTATGTATATTTTTCAGTATAAAGAAGAAAAAATCAAAGTCAATTATGAAACACTTATTTGTATATAGGTATATTTTTATGGAAGAGGAAGGAATGAAACGTTTATTTTGTTGTTATAAAAGTTTGGATACAAAAAAGCCATTGATAAACAATGGCTTTTTTTAGTTATCCACAGAATTTAAAACTAGTGGTTAGTTATTGCAG
>TARA_R110000772_G_scaffold94865_1_pt1 | contig 37313 bp, 49 predicted proteins | sample TARA_R110000772 | Tara Oceans TARA_R110000772 (sample SAMEA4397948) | marine metagenome | biome: Polar Biome; feature: [SRF] surface water layer (ENVO:00010504); material: water (ENVO:00002006), including particulate matter (ENVO:01000060) such as... | depth 5 m | reverse complement strand
AACTAACTCAAAATATGCTGCTGCTGATGCTTGTAGAGCCGAGCAAATTGTTCAGGTTGCTTTGGCAGACCCTGACCCTGTGTACGCTGCTGCCGTCGCGGATGCAATATCTACTACCGTAGCTTCTTCCTGTGCCCATGCCGCCGCTCAATATTCGGCTTATGTTTCCCGCCAACCGGGTTTCATTAATCCTAGCTGGGTACAACATGTGCGAGCCTACATTGATAGGTATGATGAAATAATAAATGAATAGGCATACCTGCTACTGCTACGGGTGTGGAGAAAATATCAAAGAAGCAGCTAAAAGAATAAAAGCTTTAGAGCAAAGAGTAATAGACCTAGAGCTTCAAAATAAAATATTACACAAGATATCATTGGAGAAGTAGTGTACTTTATATCAGCACCTTTCGGAAATTATATAAAAACAGAGAACACAATAAGTGTCACAGGTAGCTGGACGTTAATTGGTCGTCCTGGGCTTATAAAACAAGTAGTAAAAACATTACGACCTACTAAGACAGGCTGGAGAAATAGTATAGGACTCCGGAATAAAGGCTTGCTGTACGCTATTGAAAATCATCGTGAAGGTGACGTAATGAGCCTTGCAGCAATGAATAACTGGAATGTTCTACATGACAAAGTAGACCCTGCTTTGAGTGTTGAGGTAAATATTAGTTGTCCTAATACAGGAAGGCCGGTAGACGAATTACTAAGGGGCTACGAACTATGGCCGCAGACCGAAAGAGAGTGGTGTATTGCTAAAGTTTCTCCTATCGTGAACGAAAAAGTACTTGACAAATTAGTTGAAGCAGGGTATAATACTATCCATGCAAGCAACACACTACCTTCAGATAAGGGAGGATTAAGCGGCAAAGTGCTAATACCTCACACAATGAGAATACTTAAGTACATAAAGGATACACACCCACATGTACAAGTTATTGCAGGTGGTGGTGTAACTTGTAAGCAAGATGCACAGGATTATATTAACGCTGGCGCAAACCATATTAGCTTAGGCACAGTATGCTTTACGCCATGGAAATTAAAAGGAATAATAGAATGAAGAAAGTCCTAGCTCTAGCAATGATTCTTACCGCTACGCCTGCTTATGCAGCGGATACTTATGTTGAGTATAAGAATGAACTGAAGTATAGTCATTCTGCTCGACAAGATACTATCAACCATTTTAGGGTTGGTTACGAGACGAAAAACCCTCTCACAGGAAACAAGTACTATATAGAGAGTGGTTATACTACCGATGGTAGCAGTGTTGAGATGGGCTATAAAATTAAGAAAGGACACACTACTTTTAAGGGCAAGTGGGAAGGGGTTGATACAGATACCTTTAAGCATAAGCTAGAAACCGAGATACGATACACATTTTAAGGGGAACAATGGCAGATTATACACCAACTAAATGGGCTATTTTACAGATAACAGAAGGACGTGCGGTCGTTTTCTATAAGTTACTAGCAGGCTGGCCGTCAGGTTTTGATACTGATTGGAGAATAAACAGTGGCATTGCTAAATGCGAGGAAACCGAAGACGGAGACTTTCTCTTTCACGGTGAGAGCGGCTCAGTATACGCATGTAAAAAAGAGGACTATGGGTTTACAGAAGCTTCATTAGCTGTATTTCAGAAATTAAAAAAGTTAGCGAGCACCAGACTAGAAGGAACGGATATCTCCTTCACAACCTTAGCACTAATGCCCGGAAACACAAATTGGAGTAACTTAGTATGAAAGTAAAGATAGGGCCATACCGAACACATCGTTGGTACCACAACTTTTTATATAAGTTTGGTATTAAGAATGAGCAGAGGGTATCAGTTCGTATTGATAAGTATGATACTTGGAATATGAACACTACTCTGTCCCATATTGTAGTACCTATGCTAGAACAATACAAAGAAAGCCATCAGGGGTCACCTTTTGTTGACTTAGAAGATGTACCGATGCAGTTAAGAACTGAAGACCATTTCTTTGATAGGTGGGACTGGGTGCTGAATGAAATGCTTTTCGCACACCGAAGCGCTTTAGAAGACGGGGAGGAGCAGTTCTGCTCGGGAGAGCATGATATTATCTGGCTAGAGCAGCCGGATAGCGACAACCGAGAGATGGTTATAGGCCCGAAGGATACGTTTAAAGTTGACAAAGAAGGTCTTGCCGCGTTCCACAAACGTGTAAAGAATGGCTATAGACTCTTTGGAAAATACTACGAAAACCTTTGGGACTAAAGGAAAGCGGGCTATGGAGTTACTGAATGAGAAGAGGGTTTGTAGCACTAATATTAAGTATATTACCAACACCAGCATACGCAGATGAATTAGTATGCCTTGCTAACAATATTTATTATGAGGCTAGAAACCAGAGCTTTGAGGGCATGTATGCGGTTGCAGAAGTTACTCTCAACCGTGTAGAAAACAGAAGATGGCCTAACGACATTTGTAATGTAGTGCAGCAGCGCATAGTAGTCAATAGTAGATGGGTGTGCCAGTTTAGCTGGTACTGCGATGGAAAGAGTGATAATCCAAAAGATTTTTATCGTTATAGGGTGTGCTATATGATAGCTTATATGGCTATACACGAGAAAGATTTAAGTTTCGTTCCCCCAGGTACATATTGGTACCATAGCAATGCAATAAGACCCTACTGGGTTGACGCTTATCACCGCGTTGCGGTAATAGGCGACCATACGTTCTATTCTGACAAATTTTAGACAATAAAAAAAGCCCCTTAATTGGGGCTTTTTGTTAGGTCGTATTGTACTCCCATAAATCAAGTCTAGTAAAGTCGTCCCCATACGCCCATAAAGGTTTATTCTCCGTATAGTTCCAGTTTTCGTAAAGCTGAGATTCTTTTTTATGTATAATACTTAAATTACTACTTTTACCGTTCTGAGCAGCAGCATTTATGTCTACTCTACTAATTTCATTGAAAAATAACTGTATAATTGTTGTGCAGTTATGTATATCAATAGGTCGGAAAGTGTCATGAAAAATCATTATACCACCCTCGCTTAGAAGGTTCCAGGACTCTGAGGCAAACTCTAGTCTAAGGGGGTCTACTCCGTCCACAAAGATTAGATCATACTTTGAGGTTGCTATAGTTTTCCAATCGTTGTACTCGCAAAACCGTACTTCTCTAGCTGCTTCAAATTGGTTTAACCGTTTCTCTGTTAAACCAATCCAGCCTGTGCTAGTATCTATGCTAAGCAATTCTTCACCGCCACACTGAGCAAATAATTGAGTGCTACCACCTACGCCAAATTCTAATATGCTACTGCTTTTATTTGCGTACTCAACTAGAACATCTGCGTCCTGAAGACTTAAGTCCCCTATCCATTTTTTATTTATTAAATTCTTCATTTACGAAGCCCTCTGTTAGGTCATACCAAATTCCTTTTCTTCCGAGTTTTAGCCACTCATAAGGAATATCATCTTTGCTGAGTACCCAGTCGTACCGATTATCTAATATCCAACCCTCTACAGAAGCTACTAGGTGTCCGCCCCCCGTTTCTGTTTTACATAAGATAAGGTCGGTGTCTATCCCGTAATCCTTTTCAAGTTTCTGTTTACACCAGAGAGCAAAATCTTCGCAGTCTCCTATTAGGTCTACCTTCCAGTACTCTCTTACACCATACTGCTCTTTATCTGGTATGTAGGTATGTCCTTGCATAGCCTCCCAATGAACAGTAGTTAGTATTTCCTCTAAATCTTCTCTCAACAGTCTACCCCCCTTTTGCGGGCTTCTAAGCACCCGTAGGGAGGACTTACCTCGTCTCCTATTACGAATGGCTCAGGAGGAATACTCTCACAAGCGACTAAAGCAGAAATGAGCAATACTAGGGATAAAATCATTAATCCTCTTACTGTGAATCTAAATACAAAGTCTACCATTTTCTAGGCTCCAATATAATAGGTACTAGGTCAGGTGGGGAGTAGTTCGGCCCTTTCAATACTTTCCCATCAGCTCGCTTTATTACTGTACCATCTTCGGCTAATTTACTCATATTGCTACGATGTACCTCATGGAAGCAAGCATCAAGATCGATACCGAAAGCATGGCCTGCTCCGTAAACCACATATAAAATATCGGTAAGGGCATCAGCCACTTCAACAAGGTCATCCTTGTCAAGTCCTTCACGTAGTTCTTCGACTTCTTCTCGTATAAGTTCATATCTTAGCTCCTGTGTTTCATTGTCACGAATGGAGGGATGGCTGTAAACTTCTTGCCCAAACGCCCTCATAAAGTCTGAGCATAGCTCAAAGTGTGTCGACATTTTTTCGTTTCCTTTCTCTAATGATTGCAGATTTCTTTGATTTATTTCTCTTAGCTGACGGCTTCTCAAAGTGCTCTCTTTCTCTATACTCAAACATCTTATCTGAGTACCTACGTTTGAGAATGCGTAGAGCCGACTCTACGTTGTTGTTTCTAACTCTTATCATCTATAGCCTTATATTTATTCTGCGGGATATTAACCTCCTCGGGGTTAAAATAGGGTATCAAACGCCCCCAAAGGTACTAGCGCTCATCATCGTCCATTCCTGCTAACAAAATAGTGAGACCTAGAGCCAGGAGCAGAAGGTGTGTTACATCTAATAATTCCATTTCTATGTGCCTCTGAGTTTGCTTGATTCGTCTATTATACGAAAAAATACTCTAAAAGTCAAGAACTATTTTTGCAGCCTGCTTTAAAAAGCCAAGGGTAGCATGGAAAAATTATGCTTGACTTTATAAGTATGGTTTGGTATAATATTCTCAATACTAACATTAACTAAATAAAAGGAGGTGTACATTGATAGCATCACAATTAGCAGTATTTGTATTTTGTTTGCTTGGCTGCGGCGTACATTGCTGGAGCCTAGGAAGGCAGGAAGGAGTCCAAGGAACTATAAAATATCTTGTAGACAACGGACTCCTGGAGGTTGAACCCGAGGAGGGAGAGTAGAGTGTATATACCAATTATAAGCGGAGTATTCCAGCTAGGACAAACGTGGCTGGAAGGAAAGAACAAAAAAGAAGCGGCAAAAGCCGAAGCACAAGCAACAGTTCTAATTAAGTCCGCAGAGAGTGAGGCTAACTGGGAAAGCATAATGGCTACTAATAGTGGTCAATCATGGAAAGATGAATGGCTGACGCTCCTTTTTAGTGTACCTATGATTCTAGTATTCTTTCCCTCTATGGTAGATGGTGTTACAGCGGGCTTTCAAGCTCTAGACTCGATGCCCACGTGGTATCAGTACACGCTCTCAGTAATTGTAGCCGCCTCTTTTGGTGTGCGGTCAGCTATTGGAGTTATAAAGGCTCGAAAGAATGGATAGAAAGGCTGTATTTGAACAACTGAAGTACGATGAAGGGGTACGTTACGAGGTTTATAGAGACCATATGGGTTACGGAACTTTCGGGGTAGGACATTTAATTACACCTAAGGACGAAGAAGCAGGACTACTAGAAGGGACACCTGTATCAGAAGAAAGAGTATGGTCTGCTTTCGAATCAGACCTATCAGAGGCTATGATAGACTGTAACAAACTATATGGAACCAGTACGTTTAGCCGCTGGCCAGAGGAGGTACAGGAAGTTCTAGTAAACATGGTATTTAATCTAGGAAGAACTCGCCTAGCTAAGTTTGTAAACTTCCGAAAAGCCCTTATTCAAGAGGACTGGAAGAGGGCAGCAGTAGAAGGAAGAGACTCTAGGTGGTACCTACAGGTAACTAATCGTGCCGAAAGATTAATGAGAAGACTAGAAAATATTACTTGACTTTATTGCCTTCATTGAGTATAATATACATTCAACTTTAGGAGAACACCATTAATCTTTTTTACCTAGACGAAGATTTAGACAAGTGTGCCGAGTACCATGTAGACAAGCATGTCAACAAAATGATTCTCGAAGCCGCGCAGCTTATTAATACAAACCTCTGGATAGACCATCTATTCGGTTTTGTACCTCGTGCTATTACTAAAGAAGAAAATGCTGTACTGCAAGAGACTCGTAAGCAACAGAAGAACCTACCTATGGAAGACCGCATCTTTCCTTACTTGCCGACTATGTACAACCATCCTTCGTGCATCTGGGTACGGTCTTCCTTAGAGAATTTTTATTGGACAAACTGCTATGCTTTCGCGCTTGGCAGAGAAGCCCACTATCGCTATGGCAGTGACCACAAGAGTCTAGCAATGCTCAAAGCTCTACCAGAGCCACAGCACATGCAAGACCTTGGTTTCACTAAATTCGCGTTAGCAATGACAGAAGAACTAAAAGACTGCGATAATCCTATTCAGTCTTATCGTAATTTCTATATGTTAGACAAAGCAACCTTTGCTTCATGGAAGCACAGAGACAAACCACCTTGGTGGGACGAAGAGCTTGCAGACTATGACAATAGAATCAGTAGAACATAGGAGTAGTAAATGAACGAACAATGTCCTAGGTGCGGAGATGATATGTTAGGGGATGGGTATACACTACCTTTTCACTGTATAAATGCGTATGAAGAAGACTGGTGGTATGAGCCGCCCGACAGCGGCCCTTGGATATGTAACCCAGAGACGGACGATGAATGATGAGATATTTATCGCAATTGGGATTCTTGCCTCAGTGCTTGGGTTATTTGAGTTTACAAGACGTATGATTATAAAAAGCCACAACGAGACACATAGAATTAAAGTTATGCTAGAGGAGATAGAAGAGCTTAAGGACAAGCTAGATGACGTCCATAAAGATGGAGAGTATATCAAAGCTGGCATAGACCGACTTGAGAAAGAACTATACAAGATTACCTACGACTAACGGATAAACTATGGATAAAGAATTACAAAATTGGGTGGATAACCGCCACAAGGTAGACGGAGCTAAAGGACTAAAGTATGATGACACAAAACCTGAGATGTATCTACTTCCTCCACTAGCCACGCTCGAAGTAGGAAAAATACTAACATATGGAGCGAATAAGTACTCTCCAGATAATTGGCGCAAGCTAGACAATTTGCAGAATAGATATACAAGTGCTGCAATGCGTCATATGCTCGCGCATATGAGCGGAGAAGCGAACGACAAAGAGACGGGCGTATCACACTTAGCACACGCTATCTGTTGTTTAATGTTTAAATTAGAGGATGAGTTACTTGAGGAAAGTTAAGAAGAAGGACTATGAGAACTTAAGCTCGGAAAATATAGAGAAAGTACTAGCACTACTGAACCCAGCTAAGGACAGCGGTTCAAAGCCAATATCAAAGAAAGAAGCCTGTGCAGTTCTAAACATCGCGTATAATACTACACGATTGCAGAAAATTATAGAAGGCTATCATGAGCAGAAAGAGTATGTAGCTCTTCGTAAGTCTCAAAATAGAGGAAAATCAGCTTCAGACGCAGAAATTGGTGAAGTTGTTACAGAGTACCTCCGAGGAGCTACCATTGCAGGAATTGCAAAAGGACTCTATCGTTCAGCAGGTTTTGTTAAGGCAATACTTGAAAGAACCGGAGTACCACAACGACCTACTGGAGAAGAAGAGAAGAGGGCCTATGACTACATACCAGAAGAGTGTGTATCAGAGGAGTTTACCCCAGGTGAGATAGTTTGGTCTGCAAAGCATCATTGTACAGCCATTGTAGAGCGCGAAATATCCGTTGCTTATCAAGCAGAGATGGAAGGCTTTGATGATACTAACTATGAAAACAAGTACTCTAGTAAGTGCTACGCCGTGTGGGTAGTATCCGAGTATGGTGAGTCTATGGATATATCGCCGAGTAAAGGTGGTAGCTCCGCATATGCCCTAGCATATGACCTAGCTAGACTTACTCACCTGGAAAGATTTGGTGTAGATTTGTCACGTATCTAAAAATATTTCTTGACAGAAATGTCATTTCGCGATATAATATGTTTTCAAATTTAAGGAAACCTATGGGCGACCGATTTTACCAGCAGCAAATAGACAAGACGGGCACTTGCCCAGGACTAAAAACTAACTCAAGGAAACGCAAAATGGCGTGGTCAGACGAAAAGAAAGCAGAAGCAGTAGCACTATACGAAGCAGGCGAACCAACTCCTGAAAACTCGATGGAAATCGTAAAAGAAATCGCAGAAGAACTAGACGAGTCACCTAATGGTGTTCGTATGATTCTTACAAAGCAAGGTGTCTACATTAAAAAAGACCCTGCTGCATCCTCCCCCTCTAAAGCATCTGGTACTACCCGTGTATCTAAAGCAGACGCGCAAGAGGCTCTTGTAGCTGCTATTACAGACGTAGGTGGAGAAGTTGATGAAGAAATCATCTCTAAACTGACAGGTAAAGCTGCACAGTACTTCACCAAAGTAATGCAGGCTATCCCCTCTACATAATCTTAACGGTTTTAGCGATTGAACCAGCGTAGCAAATCAATCGCACCAATTTAGTTCTTACTCTACACCTTTGAAAGCGTCTGTGCGGCAAAAGATTCTGCTAACCTACCTCATCAAAGGAGTAACAATGAAAAAGGACGCTCTAGCAAATCTAATACGAGGTCATGGCGATGCTGTAATCACGTATAGAAGCGAAAAATCAAATAAACTAAAGTACAATGTCTGCACGCTAGACTTCAGTACACCGTACATACAAAACAAAAAGAATAGGGCAAAGGAAACTGCAAACACTCTATTAACTTTTTGTTGGGACACAGACTCTTACCGGCTGCTAAAGCCACAGAACGTAACGAGTGTAGTACCACTGTCGGCTATATTGAAGAACGGAGTGCATAGCTAATGGATTTATATCAAGTACCTGAGATGTACGAGAAATTAGTCCACTACGATGCTGACAAAGAAGTGCAAATTCGCTTAACTGTTAATTCCTTTCGTGGAGTAGAATACCTACATTTACGCAAGTATTATCTAAGTTTCGATGAAGAGTGGATGCCCTCTAACGAGGGTATTGCTATGCCACTTACTATAAGTAATAGTAGAGAACTGTTTTCTGGTCTTACTGAGATTCTGTCACTGGCAGAGTCAAAAGAAATACTAGAGAAGGAGTTCAAAGAACAATTAGATAATATATACCTTACCTAAAAAGACTTCTTGACTTTATCTGTATTTTTCCGTATAATATACTTTCTTTCAAATTGAGAAACAAATAATGCGAGACTTTCTAGCACACGCTTCTAAGCAATACTACGAGGGCACACCTATTATTTCAGACGCAGAGTTTGATATACTAGAGTCCCAGTATGGCTCAGAAAATGTAGGCTACACTATGACAGATGGTATCAAGCATTACTATCCAATGTATTCACTCCAGAAGTGTTTTTCGTTGGATGATTGCCCGATACCTCTCGACTCTTGCATTTGTTCCCCAAAGTTGGACGGCGCTGCTGTCTCTGTTATTTACGTAGCAGGTTCATTGGCCCTGGCTTTAACACGCGGTGACGGTAAAGTAGGTAGAGATATCACTGAAAAGATGTCATACCTTGTACCCGCCACTATCACGCAATCAGAAGCAGTAGTACAAATCACAGGAGAAGTAGTATGCCCTTCGAGCGTAGAGAACTCTCGTAATGTTGCATCTGGCTCACTGAACTTAAAGGACATGGAAGAGTTTCACTCTCGTCCTTTAACTTTTGTAGCATATGATGCTCAAGGCGTAGACTTCGACACATACGAGGATTCATTATCTTCTTTAGCCTCACAAGGGTTTGATGTCGTAACTAAGTTTAATGACGATATGTTCCCTACAGATGGGCTAGTATACCGGCTAAACTCTTATAAAGAGTACAAAAAGCTGGGATATACTGCTCACCACCCACGAGGTGCCTTTGCCTTAAAACAGCAGAAAGAAGGGCAGATTACAACCTTAACTGATGTCGTATGGCAGGTAGGTAAGTCCGGAGTAGTTAGTCCGGTTGCTTTACTAGACGCGGTAGACATTGACGGTGCAACTGTGAGAAAGGCTACTCTTCACAACATTCAATACATTCAAGAACTTAATTTAGAGATAGGCTGCCAAGTAGAGATTATTCGTAGCGGGGATATTATACCTCGTGTTGTTCGCCGAATAGCTTGATTGCTACCTGGATAAAAAATAGTTCTTGACAAAAACCTCAAAGTTAAGTATAATATCATTTCAAGTTTAGGGAAATAAGAAGATTTATGACAAGTATTCAAGCCCCATCGCACTGCCCAAGCTGTTCTTCAGTTCTAGAGTGGTCGAATCACCTTATATATTGTCGTAATGCCGCGTGTCCCGCACAGACGAGTAAGAAAGTAGAGCACTTTGCCAAGACACTAAAGATAAAGGGTCTTGGTCCTGCCGCAGTATCTAAGCTAGGCTTAACTGACATAGACGAAATATACCTTCTGTCGCAGGAGGATATAGCGAAGTCCCTTTCCTCGCAAAAACTTGCAGAAAAACTTTACTCCGAGATTGAAAAATCAAAAGAAGCTCCTATGAATATGCTTCTTCCTGCTTTTAGTATCCCGCTGATTGGTAAGACCGCTGCCCATAAACTATCTAAGGTCGTAGAGACCATTTCTGATATAAATGAAGATAGTTGTGCAGATGCGGGTCTTGGGCCAAAAGCTACTGAAAGTTTGATGAACTGGATTTGGAAGGACTTCTATTGTTTTTACGATGTGTTACCCTTTAGCTTCAAGTTTGAGAAGCCTACAACTGTTACAACTAACAGAGGTACAGTTTGTATATCTGGCAAGTTGAAGTCATTTAAGACCAAAGCAGACGCCGCTTCCGAGCTTGGAGCTTTAGGATTCACAATTAAATCCTCTCTTACTAGAGAAGTAACAATTCTAGTAAATGAGACCGGCGTAGAGTCCGCAAAAACTCAACAGGCCCGAGATAAGGGCTTAACTATAGTAACTAACCTACAACATTTTATTGGAGAATTATAATAATGGCACTTCCTAAGTGGAATGACGAACGTACTGCCCAACTGGTTGCCTTTGTTGGCAACGAAGTACCCGTATCACAAGAAACTGTAGCCGCTGGCGCTGAGCAACTAGAAACTTCTAGCCGTTCAATCTCTAGCAAGCTGCGAAAAATGGGGTTTGAAGTAGAACTTGCTTCAGCCCGCGCTTCTAAGTCTTTCTCACCAGAGCAAGAAGCAGTCCTACGCGCCTTCATCGAAGACAATAGCGGAGAGTATACCTATGCTGAAATCGCTGGTCACTTTGAGAATGGCGCTTACTCACCTAAGTCTGTTCAAGGCAAAATCTTGTCTATGGAACTGACTGGACACGTTAAAGCTGCTCCCAAAGTGGAAACAACTAAGACGTATTCCGATGCTGAAGAAGAAGTCTTCTTATCTATGGTTCAAGACGGCGCATTTGTTGAGCAAATCGCTGAAGCTCTTGAACGTACAGTAAACAGCATTCGTGGTAAGGCTCTCAGCCTGCTCCGTTCCGGTCAAATCGACGCGATTCCTCGCCAAGAGACTACTAAAGGCGGCGCTAAGACCGACCCATTGGTAGAACTGGGCGACATCACGGCTCTTACTGTCGAGCAGATTGCTGAGCAAATCGGTAAAACTGCTCGCGGAGTTAAGACTATGCTCACACGTCGAGGCCTCATCGCGGCCGACTACGACGGTGCTGCTAAGGCTGCTAAAGCCGACTAATTAACTTACTTTAAGTTAATAACAGACAACCGTAGCGGGGTCGTTGCGGTTGTTTTTTTCATATCAGGGGAGAGATATAGTTGAACGTCACTAGTGCGCTCATTAAACAGGTATTAACGCTACAGGACTTTGAGACCTGGAGCTACGTGCGTAAGCACTACCTGTCTAGCGAGTATCACCCGTTGTTCAATCTTATCGAAAAGCACTGTGAAACCTTTCACAAGCTACCCGATATGGATGAAATCAAGCTCTCTACGCGAGACTCTGCCACTCTAGAAAAGATTTACGCAATCGAAACTCTAGATATAGATTCTGAGCCGTTTATTCTGCTTCAGTACCTAAAGAACGAGTACACTCAAAAAGAGATCTTGAAAAAACTAGATGAATATGTGGAAAACTCAATCTCATTCGAGGATGCAGACGAAACTGTTCAACACCTTCACGACATCATTGTTCATATTGAAGAAAGAGTCGAACTCGAAGAACCTCAAGAGAGTATGCAGCGTATATCTCTGTTTGAGGACGAAGAAGAGCTAGGGAAGTATCTGCGTCTCGGCCTTAACACAGAATACGATGATCAAATTAAATTCTCCCCGAAAGATTTGATCCTTGTTGGTGGACGCCGAGGCGCAGGTAAGTCTCTTATCTGCGCGAACCTTGCGAATACCGTGTACGAAAGCGGTAAATCTGCAATATATTTCACTATAGAGATGGATTCGCGTTCTACTCTTCAGCGTATCTGCTCCATTGCAACGGGTGTGCCACAGGCACTCCTCCGTAGCAGAAGTCTGAGCGTTACTGAGTGGGAAAGAGTTGCTGGTTGGTGGGCTGGAAGATTCCAGCGAGGCCAAGAATTACTACACGAATACAAAGAACATCGAGACTTTGATGACTTTCATACTAAACTTACGACTACCTGTGACCTCCTCCCCGAGAAGCAGATAGACGTAGTTTATGACCCATCTCTTACGCTAGGCAAAATCCGTGCCGCACTAGAGATGAAAGTAAAGAGTAAGATGGATATTGGTGTGATTATTGTTGACTATATCAATCAGGTTAAACGGTCAAACATGCCCTCACGTGGCGGTCAGTACGACTGGACAGAACAAATCGAAGTTAGTAAGGAGTTAAAATCAATGGCGCAAGAATATAAAATACCTATACTCAGTCCTTATCAGACTGATGCAACTGGTGAAGCTCGCTTTGCTAAAGGTATTCTTGACGCTGCCGACGCTGCGTTTAGTCTAGAATCTTGGGAGCATGCAGATAACTGTGTTACTCTCAAGTGCGTTAAGATAAGAAATAACGCGCCCATAGACTTTACTTCTGTGATGAACTGGGATACCCTGAAAATGGGGCCGGAGTCAGCAATGACGCCGAGCCAGGCAGAGGAAGCGCAGCATAAAACGGGTGAAGATATTAACGACCTCTAGTAAATAGTTCTTGACTTCCATACTCTTTTCTAGTATAATATGTACTCGAAACAGCGGTATGGGAGTTTTTTTATGGCTATAATTTGGTATACTAACAAAGAGGAATATATATAAAATGTTTAAAGAAGAAAGTACGAATAAAAGTAACCCAAATATTATAGAAATAGTAGAAACATACTTCGATAAAGTAGATGCTTTTTTAGAGTTGAGAGATTACGCCTCAGCCCAGACTATGCTGGCTAGGATTTCTCCTTATCTGCCTCTTTTTGATAATGTATACGCAGAATACTATAATAACATTCAAGACCTCCTAGACTCTGTAGAATGCAGCTCGGATGTTGAGTGAACGTAGAGGAACTCCTTCAAGAAAAGGACATATACTTTATCCCCAAGGGGAACGACTTATTAGTCGGTTGTTTAAGTCCGGAGCATAGCGATAGAAGCCCTAGTATGCGGATTGACCGGATTACGGGTATTTTTCACTGCTTCTCTTGTGGTTTTAAAGGCAATTTATTTAATCTCTACGGAGAAATAGGCTCTCCTCTACAGGCTAGAAGAGAGTTGTTACGAAGAAAGATTCAAGAAAAGATGTCAAGTAGTGTAGGAATGTCTCTACCCACGGGTAGTGTCCCTTACACGGGGTCATGGCGGGGTCTTCAACCTGCTACATATAGAAAGTTCGAAGCGTTCCAGCACCATGACCCAAGTTACGTAGGTAGAATAATTTTTCCAGTAAAAGATATATCAGGAAAAATTGTAGCATTCAATGGAAGACATACATCTGGTGCGGTGCCTAAGTATATGATTACACCTGCGGGTGCTAAGATGCCCTTATATCCTAAAGTTACAGGAATCAAAAACGCGGTAATCTTAGTAGAAGGTATATATGATATGCTAAACTTACATGACAAAGGATTAACAAACGCAGTATGTTGTTTTGGAACGAACAATATTAGTGTAGAAAAGCTGAGTATGCTCAGTATGCAAGGAATCGCTCAGATAGATATCTTTTTTGACGGTGATGATGCAGGGCAGAAAGCAGTAGAAAAAGTAAAGGAAATGTGCGAGAAAGCTAGTCTCTTATCCAGAAATGTACACTTGTCGGGTACAGACCCAGGAGCACTCTCTAAACCTCAAATCGAAAAACTCAAGAGGAAATTATATGGCTAATGTAGCCTTAGTAGAAACCAGAACAAGTAAGACCAACTTCAAACGCGAGTTTGATGATGCTTTCACGTTTGATAGATATCAGCTTTGCTCTGACCCAAGCGTTAAGAAAGTTCTAAAACGAAATTGTGATATTGAAATTGATATAGATGCCTACGAGTGGATTATCCTAGTAGGATCAGACGCTCTAAAGTACTTTACCAAGATAAACTCAGTAACTGAATACAGCGGTAAGCTAGTAGAAGATAAGTTCCTGCCTGTAATTAACCCAGGAATGCTTGCGTTTAAGCCTGAAGCAAAGCCTGTATGGGACACCTCAAAAGAAAGTATCATCAATTACATATCAGGCTTAGTCCAAGATGTGATTATTGATGAGAGCGTTGCTTATGGTATTCAAGACACGGAAGAGTGTAATGAGTTTATACGACAGGCTATAGCACATCCTACTCCATATGTTGCGCTGGACTCAGAGACTACAGGTCTTTATCCTCGTAACGGGTATATGCTAGGTATATCTCTTTCATACGACGGTGTTTGTGGCGCATACATTGATACTACTTGCTTTGATAGTGATACTGAGGCACTGCTTCAAGAACTCTTTGATAAGAAGACTATAGTATTCCACAATGCAAAGTTCGACATAGCATTCTTCGAGTACCACTTTAACTTCAAGTTTCCTAACTTTGAAGATACAATGCTGCTTCACTATCTTATAGACGAGAACCCTGGTGGTCATGGTCTAAAGGCACTAAGTATTAAGTACACGCCCTATGGTGACTATGAAAAGCCGATGTATGCTTGGATTGATACTTACCGTAAAGAACATGGTATCCTAAAGAGTGATTTTCAGTGGGGAGCAATCCCCTTCGACATAATGAAGCTGTACGCAGGTATGGATGCCTTATGTACTTTTCTAATCTATGAGAAGTTTGTAAAGATTAAGAAGAATGCTAAACTGAAGGCAGTATACGATAACATTCTTATCCCAGGCACTAGAATGCTTATTGATATTCAGGACAATGGCGTTCCTTTCGACCTGCCGAGGCTAACAATGGCCCAAGACATTATGCAAGAGCATATTGACACGGCTATAACAACACTATACGAAAACGATAAGATTAGCCGCTTTGAGGAGATTCAAGGCAAAGAGTTTAATCCTAACAGCCCTTTGCAGCTCAGAAAGCTACTATTTGATTATCTAGGACTGCAAAGCGTATCAGGCAAGAAAACTGGAACAGGGCAACTATCTACAGATGCAGAAGTACTTAAAGAACTCTCAGATCAGTCAGACGTTCCGGCGCTTATTCTCGATATACGACAGAAAAGTAAGATTAAAAATACATACTTGGATAAAATTATACCCCAGCTTGACCGCGATTCGAGACTTCGTACAGGCTTTAATCTTCATACTACTACTTCTGGGCGCTTATCATCTAGTGGAAAGCTAAACATGCAGCAGCTTCCGCGCGATAACCCAGTTGTAAAAGGTTGTATTAGAGCAGCGCCTGGTCACAAGATTGTAGCGATGGATTTAACAACAGCAGAGGTGTATGTAGCCGCGATTCTAGCAAAAGATGCCGCACTCAAAGAAGTGTTTAAGTCGGGGGGTAACTTTCACAGCACTATCGCTAAAAGGGTGTTCGGACTACCTTGTGCAGTAGAAGAGGTAGCCGAGCTTTTCACAGAGAAACGACAGGCGGCCAAGGCTGTGACGTTTGGTATTATGTATGGAGCAGGCCCAGGTAAAATCAGTGAGCAAGTTACTAAAGACAGTGGAAAGTATTTTTCTAAGCAAGAAGCTGCTGAAGTTATTGGCGAGTACTATAAAGCTTTTCATAAGCTGAAGACTTGGCTGGAAGATAGCTCGAAGACTATCGAAGCTAACGGATTTATTTACAGTTTCTTCGGGAGAAAAAGGAGGTTAGCAAATGTTGCATCTAAAGATAGAGGCATCGCGTCTGGTGCCATTAGGAGTGGCCTTAACTTTCTGGTGCAGTCTGTTGCTAGTGATATTAATCTTTTAGGCTGTATTGACATGAATGCGTATATAAAAACTAAAGGTATGAAATCAAGAATATTCGCACTAGTACATGACTCTGTGTTAGCAGAAGTACCGGACGACGAAGTAGAGCACTATAGCGAGAAACTACAGGAGTTTATTCAGATGGATAGAGGACTATCTATCCCAGGTGCCCCAATTGGTTGTGACTTCGAGATAGCAGAAGACTACTCAATGGGCAAATTCGAGAAACAGTATGGCGTATAGCGATAAAGTAATGGATCACTACCAGAATCCCCGGAATGTAGGGAAGTTCTACGAGACAGAAGACATAGGTACAGGTATGGTAGGAGCACCTGCTTGTGGGGATGTTATGAGACTACAGATAAAAGTAGAGAACGGCATTATACTAGATGCTAAGTTTAAGACCTATGGATGTGGTAGTGCTATAGCGTCTTCTTCTCTTCTTACTGAATGGGTGAAGGGCCAAACTCTAGATGCTGCGGGTAGCATTAAGAACACGGAGATAGCGGAAGAGTTGGCCCTTCCCCCTGTGAAGATACATTGCAGTGTTCTTGCAGAAGACGCAATCAAAGCGGCTATACACGACTACAGAGAAAAGCACCTAGAAGATGCTAATAACCTATAAAACCATAAGGAGAATAGATTTCCCTGTATTTAAACTACCTACAGGTAACTGGCAGACAGTAGATGGACTAGTATTTCTTGATACCGGACTACTAGATGATAGGAACATGGAGGGTACTACTCTTGGTGCAAGACGACTGCAGACTCATCAGGACGGCTTAATAACCCTGCGGAAATGTATTACGTCCCATATAGGTATATTAAAACAGAATAGCTTATATTTTATAGACAATCATGGCAAAACTTTTATATATGAAAAAACGAAAATGTGCCCTCTGAAATACTATAAAATAAAGAAAGTAGAGCAAAAGGAAACTGGGTCTCTACTGTGGGTGCGGGACGTTAAAACTCCCTTTCCCATACCACGCCCTCCCTACGATGGAATGTCATGGGCGGGGTTACTACACCTTCACGGTTTACCGTGGTTGCTCTACGAATATTCGGAAGAGAAACGGAAGAATAGTCGTAGAAAGATTTAAGGAAAATATGGCAAAAAAGACTAGAACCTTAGACAAAGTAAATTTAGTTCTACAACAGATAGACCCTTTGACTCAAAATCAAGTAATTGCGTTCGAAAGCAAAGAAAACTTGGTACTACATGGAGTAGCAGGAACCGGAAAGACCTATATCTCGTTATATCTAGCATTAGATGACATGAGTAAGGGGCTTTACCAGCAAACGGTTATTATTCGTAGTGCAGTCTCCACTAGAGACATGGGATTTCTCCCTGGCACTGATAGAGAAAAATCAGCCGTTTATGAAGAGCCCTACAAAGACATTTGTATAGAGCTTTTCCAGCGTGGCGATGCTTACGAGCTACTGAAACGACAGAGTTTAGTCCACTTTATGACAACTTCTTTTATTCGGGGGGTTACTTTAAAGAACTCCGTGATTATTGTAGATGAATGTCAGAATATGTCTTTTCACGAGCTAGACTCAATTATTACCCGTATTGGAGAAGGGTGCAGAATTATCTTCTGCGGAGACTTCAGACAGACAGACTTTACGGAGAGAAGTAGAGAGAAATCAGGGCTACAAGACTTTATACGAGTCTTAAAAAGTATGAACGAGTTTGATATGATTGATTTTACAGTTAAAGACATTGTAAGAAGCGATTTTGTCAAGAAATATATAATGGCTAAGGAAGACCTAGGACTATAATGAAAGCAGTTATTAGTAACAAGATTTATCTGGAAGTAACACAGGAGTATAAAGAGTTCCTTACTAAGGAGCTTACTTATAAGATTCCATCTTACAACCCACACAACCCGCCTCTTATTATTAAGAATATGTCGCGGATTCGTACTGATCTTGTTACTATTCCCGTCGGTAGGGTAGACCTAATACCAGAAAGCTATGAGGTTGTCGATAAGCGATTATTTAAACCCGTTAAGTTTCCTGAGTTTAGGTTTACTCTACGCGACTCACAGAAAGAAGTCTATGACGAGCTAGACGATAACAGTATAATCAATGCTTGGACGAGCTGGGGCAAAACCTTCACGGGGTTGGCGATAGCGGGAAAACTAGGGCAGAAGACCTTAGTGGTGGTACATACTACATCGCTAAGAAACCAGTGGGCAGAAGAAGTAGAAAAAGTATTTGGATTTAAGCCTGACATTATTGGAAGTGGAAAATTTGATATAAACACTCCAGTTGTTATAGGCAACACTCAAAGCTTGTATAGAAAAATTCCAGAAGTTGCAAAGGAATTCGGAACAATTTTACTTGATGAGATGCACCATGTAAGCAGCCCAACTTTTTCCAGAATTGTCGACACAAACTATGCTCGCTATAAGATAGGGCTATCGGGTACAATCCAAAGAAAAGACGGAAAGCACGTAGTTTTCAGGGATTACTTCGGCAGCAAAATATTTAAGCCACCAAAAGAGAACTACATGGTGCCAAGCATAGATATTGTACGCTCAGATGTACGGTTCCTCGACGGCGCAAGGACTCCTTGGGCCAATAGAGTGACTGCATTATCTAATAACCAAGAGTATAGACACCTAATAGCAATGCTATCATCAGCTTACGCCGCAAAAGGCCATAAGGTACTTGTGGTATCAGATCGAGTTCACTTTTTAAAAGCCTGCGCCGAACTGGTTGGTGAAAAAGCCATATGTGTTACGGGTGAGGTACCTCTAGAGGACAGGGGTAAACTCATAAACAAGATTCTGCATGGAGATAAGCAAATATTGTTCGGAACTCAAGCTATATTTAGCGAAGGTATATCAGTCAATAGCCTGAGTTGTCTCATTCTAGGTACCCCCATAAACAATGAACCCTTGCTGACTCAGTTGATAGGTAGAGTTATAAGAGAACAGGATGGGAAGGTATCACCTAAGATTGTAGACATACACCTAAAAGGGCAGACCGCAACAAAGCAAGCCTCTAACAGAATCGGGTATTACATGAAAGAAGGATATATAATTAAGCAGCTATGAAAATTTATTACTTGACTTTATCTGGTAAATTTGGTATAATATATGCTCTTGTTTGATTGGAAGAAGATTTACGAAGAGACTGACGGAAGCCCTAAAGAGATTATTAGAGTCTTTCGGATGTTGACTGAGAATAGAATCCCACAAAACAAGTACGATAAGATTTATCGTTACTATCAACAAAACTTTAAAGGAGAGAGCTTTTTGGTTCACCCAGAACGGCTTCTTTATAATGGGTATCGTTTTACCTATAAAGAGATGGCGGTGTATATAGCATTCGCTTCAATAAGGCCATTGGCCGACTATTTAGCAACGCATAAGATCTCACTAGATCCGTTCGTTGTTTCAACAAACCTACTACAATTTACTGACAACAATAGGCTACTGAAGTACGAAGATGGAGAGATTCATTTTAGGTACGAAGGAAGTCCCCCCACTAAGGAGATACACTAACATGGCATTATCATTTAATCAGTCTAAAGGCAAAGCACAGAAATCATCAATCAACACTTACACTTATGTAGACGGGGACAACAGTTTTCGTCTCGTTGGGGACATTCTAGCCCGCTACGTGTATTGGATTGAGGGCAAGAATGGCAAGAACATTCCCTTCGAGTGCATGTCTTTTGATAGAAATGTAGAACGCTTTACAAACAAAGAAACAGATTGGGTACGAGAGTACTATCCCGACCTTAAATGCGGCTGGAGCTATGCTATGCAGTGCATACATAATGGCGAAGTCAAAGTAGTCAATCTGAAGAAGAAGCTCTTTGAGCAGGTTATGACCGCCGCAGAAGACTTAGGAGACCCTACAGACACAAGTACTGGCTGGGAACTTAAGTTCAAGCGAGTGAAGACTGGCCCTCTAGCATACAACGTAGAATACCAGCTTCAAGTACTAAAGTGTAGGCCTCGCGCATTAGACGCTGACGAGTTGGAGCTAGTAGCAAATCTAAAGTCTATGGATGAAGTTATGCCTCGTCCTACTCCAGATGCTCAGAAGGCATTGCTCGATGACATCAGAGAGGACTCTTCTTCCGCAGACAATGTAGATGAAGAAGCACTAGAAGCCGAATTCAAAATCGGATGATATTATTTACTGCCGATTGGCACATCAAGCTGGGACAGAAGAACGTCCCAGCTTTTTGGTCTCTGAACCGCTATAAATCCTTCTTTGAGCAGATTCACAGCTTAGAGAAGATGTGTAGTATGCATATCATTGGAGGAGACATTTTTGATCGAATCCCCAGCATGGAAGAGCTAGAGCTTTACTTTTCTTTTATTAGAAATGTGAAGATTCCTACGCTTATATATGATGGTAACCACGAAGCTACGAAGAAAAATAGGACGTTCTTCTCTCAGTTAAAGCAAGTTAGTAGGGATATTAATCCTTTAATACAAATAGTAGATATATCTTATGTAGACAAAGACTTAGGGTTTAGTATATTACCTTATTGTGAGCTACATAAGAAGAGCAGCATTGATAAGTTACCAAAGAACTTCCCTTTGTTTACACACGTTCGTGGAGAGATTCCTCCTCATGTCAAGCCAGAGGTGGACTTAGACTTGTTCGAGGACTTTCCGGTAGTATTTGCCGGCGACCTACACGCACATAGTAATTCACAGAGAAACTTAATATACCCAGGTAGTCCTATGACGACTTCTTTTCATAGAAACGAAGTTAAAACTGGGTACATTCTAATCAATGAAGTAGTAGATTGGACATGGATTTGGGAGCCGTTTGACCTACCTCAGCTTATTCGTAAAACAGTACAGACTGCGGAAGAGATGGTTCCTACTGAGTTCCACCATACTATTTACGAGGTTGAAGGAGATATACAGGAACTAGCCGAGATACAAAACTCAGAGCTTCTTGATAAGAAAGTTGTAAAACGAAGTACAGAAGCTAGTCTAGTGATGACGAAAGAAATGACTGTACAGGAAGAGTTGTCAGAGTATCTAACGTATATTCTTGAAATAGACGAAACAAAAATCCCAGACATCATAGGAGTATTTAATGATTACTCTGCAAAAGTTACAATGGAGTAACTGTTTTAGTTATGGCCCCGATAACGAGCTACTACTAGACGAGAGTGCAGTAACTCAAATTATTGGCACTAACGGTATGGGTAAGTCTTCCATACCTCTTATTATTGAAGAAGCACTTTATAATAAGAATTCAAAAGGAATTAAGAAAGCAGACATCCCTAATAGATATTTAAAAGACGGATATAAGATACGCCTTGAGTTTACTAAGGATACAGATTCGTACTCTATAGATATTATACGCAAGACATCTGCTAAGGTTATACTACAGAAGAACGGAGAAGACATATCTAGCCATACGGCTACTAACACTTATAAGACAGTTCAAGAGATTGTCGGTGTTGACTTCAAAACATTCTCTCAATTAGTGTACCAAAACACAAATGCTAGTTTACAGTTTTTAACCGCTACTGACACTAACAGGAAGAAGTTTCTAATCGAACTACTACAGCTAGAACGCTATGTAGAGCTCTTTGACCTCTTTAAATCAGCCTCTAGAGACTTATCTTCGGCTGTAACCTTTGAAGAAGCAAAGGTAGCCACCATTGAAAAATGGTTGCACGATAATAAATTGACTGATAGTTCCATACTACCCATGTTAGATTTAGAATTAAACACGGAAGAAGATGAGAAAGAACTACAGCATTTAACGACAGAGATTGCAAATATCTCTGAAATAAATAAAAAAATCTCTAAAAACAATAATTTTAAAGACCTACTTAAGTCTATAAACTTAGCTGAAGCACAGAGTATAGATGTTGCTTTTAAGCAGTCCTACGACACTGACCAGAGTGAGGTAGGAAGTCTTAAAGCAGTCGTAGCGGGGTCTCAGAGGGCTATACAAAAGTTGGGTAAATTAGAAGATGTTTGCCCTACTTGTGAGCAATCTATTGACTCTTACTTTAAGCAGAGACTGCTAGATGAAGAACACGAGAAAGTGAGAAGCGCGTCTAGAAAAATTAAAAACTTGGAGAATAGAATTGAGGAGATTAAAGAAAGCAATAAACAGTTTGAGTATAAAGAAAGAACTGAAAGAGAGTGGAACGAGGTTTATAGAAGTATTGATGACTCCTTGCCGGTGGATAGCTTGGATAAAGCCGAGCTTGATAGAAGGCTACGACGCATTCGAGTGCAGCTGGAGGATGCTAGAGCACAACTGGCAAAGGTCTCAAAAGAAAATGAGAGCCGCACAAAGAGAAACACCCGAATCCAAGTAATAGAGGAGCAGTCTGCCGAGTTTAGTGCTCAGCTAGACGAGTGCTTGGCAGAGCTGAAGACCTTAAGGGATTTGTTCTCAAACTTAGAGGTTTTAAAGAAAGCGTTTAGTACTAATGGCTTAGTAGCCTATAAAATAGAAAACTTAGTTAAAGAGTTGGAAGAGCTCACAAACCACTACCTAGCAGAACTGTCAGATGGACGGTTTACGCTAGGGTTTGTCGTTTCCAATGATAAACTAAATGTTCAGATTACGGACAATGGTAATGTAGTAGATATATTAGCGTTGTCTTCTGGGGAGCTTGCTCGTGTGAACACTGCAACCCTGATAGCAATTCGTAAGCTTATGAGTAGTATTTCTAAGTCACGAATCAATGTATTATTTCTAGACGAAGTAATTAATGTTTTAGATGAAACGGGTAGAGAGAAGATGGTAGAAGTACTATTAGAAGAAGACCTAAATACTTATATTGTCAGCCACGGTTGGACTCACCCGCTTCTAAGCAAAGTGGAGGTAGTAAAATGCGACAACGTCAGCAAACTAGAACACTAGCGACAAAGATGTCTGCTAGCAGGAAGAGAGCTTGGTTTTTAACAAGAAAGAATTCACTAATAGAAGAGTTAGACGAAGACGAAGTACCCTCAAAAAGTACAGAGTCAGGAAGCGAGCCAGAGGCGCAAGAATCTAAAAAAACCTTACGCGCCTCCTTTTAGTATGGTAGATAGTAGAGCGAAAGGTGCTAGAGGTGAGTACCTAGTAAGAGATATGCTTAGAGAGTCAACAGGCTATCAGTTCGAGAGAGTCCCCGCCTCAGGGGCTCTCACGTACTTAAAAGGTGACATATATGTTCCTCATGCGAAGAACATATACTGTATAGAAGTAAAGAACTATGCGGATAGCCCGTTGAACGATAGAATATTTACTGCACGAAAAACAAATAATCTTATTCGCTGGTGGATAAAAGTTCAGGCTCAGGCAGAGGGAGGTAATCAAAAGCCTTTACTCTTCTTCAAGTACAACCGCTCAAATGTATTTGTAGTAACCGAGCTAGAGCCTAAGACTAGCGATTATATGTATATAAACTGGCTGAACTGCTATGTGATGGAAGCATCTGTTTGGTTAAAAAACGAAAAACCGGAGTTTTTAGATGGCGTTTAACTTTGAAGAAAAGCTCTTAAATGCAAGTAAGAATGCGACCTTGATTGTAGATTCACTCAATCTTGCTTTCAGGTGGAAGCATAGAGGGTCACTTGACTTTCGCTATGAGTTTGATAAAACAGTAGCAAGTCTAGCAACTTCTTATGGCTGTAAGAAAATTATTATTACAGCAGACATGGGGGGTTCCTCCTATAGGAGGGCAATCTCCCCTCAGTATAAGCAAAACCGAAAGGATAAAGTCGCTGAGCAGACGGAAGAAGAGAAGATGGCATTTGAGGAGTTCTTTGAAGAGTTTGAAGAGTCCCTCACAGTGCTAGCAGAGAAGTATCCTGTGCTAAGGTACAAAGGCGTAGAAGCTGATGATATTGCGGCACATTTAGTAAAGCATAAAGAAGAGTACGACTTAGACCATATTTGGCTTATTTCGAGCGACCGAGACTGGGATTTACTAGTATCAGAGAGTGTGGGACGATTTTCGTATGTAACTAGAAAGGAGGTTACTTTAGAAAGCTGGAGTGACCACTATGAAGTTACTCCCGAAGAGTACATATCCTTTAAGTGCTTAACCGGAGACAAGGGAGATAATGTACCTGGGTTCCCCGGAGTCGGCCCTAAGAAAGCACTAGGGCTGATACAGCAGTACGGAGATGCGTTTGCAGTTTATGACGCGCTTCCGATTAGTAGTAAATATAAGTATATACAAGCTATTAATGACAACCCCGAACAGATATTACAGAATTATGAATTGATGGATTTGATAACATATTGCGATGAGGCAATTGGGGCTGAGAATATAGCCGATATACAAAGGAGATTAATAAGTGGAGTTTAATATAACACTTAACTATGGACGAGATAACTACTTGTCCGAGTTTAGTAAGAAAACCCTACAAGATAGATATTTACTGGAGGGAGAGACCTCCCCCCAGGATGCTTTTGGACGGGCCGCTAAAGCTTTTGCATCCAACGAAGAACACGCGCAGCGGCTGTATGACTATGCAAGCAAGTTGTACTTTATGTTTTCTACTCCGATACTCAGTAACGGGGGAACTAAACGAGGCCTGCCTATTAGTTGCTTTTTGAACTATGTACATGATAGCAGAGAAGGCCTTACTAACCACTACACAGAGAATGCTTTTCTTTCTTCTGTCGGTGGCGGAATAGGCGGTTGCTGGAATGATGTACGACCCGTAGGCTCTAAAACCTCAGCGGGGTCAGAGAGTACTGGAGTGATTCCTTTCTTGAAAGTAGTAGATGCAGAAATGCTCGCTTTCTCACAAGGTGTAACAAGACGTGGTAGCTACGCTGCTTACCTAGATATGTCGCACCCAGAGATAGAAGAGTTTTTGGACATTCGTAAACCTACAGGCGGAGATGTTAACCGTAAGTCTACAAACTTACATCATGGTGTTCTTGTTTCTGATAAATTTATGGAACTTATCCAGCAAGCGACTATGATTAAAGATTTTGATGATGCTTGGGAACTGGTTGACCCAAATAGTGGAAAAGTAACAAAGACAGTATCAGCTAAGACTCTTTGGGTAAAGCTTATACAAAATCGAGTTGAAACAGGTGAACCATATGTCATGTTCAGTGATACTGTAACAGCAGCGGTACCAGAGTTTCAAAGAGACCTTGGGCTAAAGGTTCATCACTCTAACCTTTGTTCGGAAATTACTCTTGCCACAGACAAGGATAGAACAGCAGTATGTTGTTTATCTAGTGTCAATTTGGAAGAATTTGATGCGTGGAAGGACATTCCGACATTTATACCAGACTTAATTGAGATGCTTGACAACGTGCTGGACTACTTTATAGAGAATGCACCACCCGAACTTGCAAGAGCAGTATACAGTGCCTCTAGAGAGCGGTCAATTGGCTTAGGAGCAATGGGTTTTCACGCTTATCTTCAAAGAGCACATATACCTTTCGAGAGCGTAGTAGCAAAAGTTAAAAATAAGAATATGTTTAAGCACATAAAAGAGCAGGCAGTAGTTACTACTGAGAGACTAGCTATGGAACGAGGTTCTTGCCCCGATGCTGGAGACAGACCTGTTCGTAATGCACATCTTATGGCGGTAGCACCTAACGCTAGTTCTAGTATAATATGTGGTAACACAAGCCCGAGTATTGAGCCCTACAGAGCGAATGCTTATACTCAAAAAACGAAGAGCGGCTCTAGCCTTCAAAAGAATGAGTATTTAGAGCATATCTTACAGGAAATGGGAGAAGATACTGACGATGTATGGAGAAGTATTGTTACTAAGGGTGGCTCAGTACAGCATCTAGAGTTTCTTGACGACTATACAAAAGATGTGTTTAAAACTGCTGTAGAAATTGACCAGAGATGGGTGATTGAGATGGCGGGAGACAGACAAGAGTATATCTGCCAAAGCCAGTCTTTGAATGTGTTCTTTCCTTCAAATGTATCTAAGCAGGAGCTTCATGCAGTACATATGATGGCTTGGACTAAGAAAGTAAAGACTTTATATTATTTACGTTCTGAGGCGTACCGAAGAGCGGAGAACATATCAGATTCAGTCCTTCGTCAGATGGTTATAGAGGCTGCGGATGAAGATGGCTGCCTAGCGTGTGAGGGATAGAAAATGTTAGTAGAAATTTATGGAATGGAGAATTGTATTTATTGTGATGATGCTGTCGATTTAGCGGCAGAAAACCAGCTTCCGATTTTATATCGGGAGCTGTATAAAGAGTTTCAAATGGAAGAGTTTGTAACGCTGTTTCCTTCAGCAAAAACTTTTCCTCAAATTGTTGTAGATGGTATCCATGTTGGCGGGTACGCAGACTTTCAAGAAGTGATGGAGATGGCAAGTGAGTAATTTATTAGAAGAGAGAGCATATTATAAGCCTTTTAACTACCCGTGGGCATTTGAGAAGTATAAAGACCAGCAGCACATGCACTGGTTGCCTGACGAAGTTAATCTGGCGGATGATTTAAGAGACTTTAGGGAGCGTCTAACGCCCGGAAACAAGCGTCTGTTAACTCAAATCTTTCGCTTCTTTACACAGGCAGACGTAGATGTGTGTTGTGGTTATGCTACTCACTACCTACCTACGTTTAAACAACCAGAAGTACGAATGATGTTATCCGCTTTTGCAGCTATGGAAGCGGTACACCAAGAAGCGTACTCTTTGCTACTAGAGACTTTAGGTTTTAGTGATGATGAGTACCAAAAGTTCTTTGAGCATAAGGAAATGCTAGATAAACATGAGTATCTATCCGATTTTGGTATGGAAACTCCAATGGATATCGCAAAGACTATGGCAGTCTATTCAGGGTTTACGGAAGGAGTGCAGTTGTTTAGCTCTTTTGCAATTCTCTTGAATTTTCCTCGCCATAACTTAATGAAGGGTATGGGACAGATTGTCACTTGGAGTATTCGAGACGAGACTTTGCACGTAGAAGGCATGTCTCAGCTATTCCGCACCTTTATACAAGAAAACCCCGAGCTGTGGAATGACGAACTTAAGTACGAAGTTTATTCTGCTGCGGAAAGAACTGTTAGCTTAGAAGATGCTTTTATTGATCTTTGTTTCGAAGACGCTGAGATTACAGGACTGACCGCTAATGAAGTAAAAGAGTACATTCGCTATATTGCAGATCGTAGACTATTAGGTCTAGGCATGAAGAAGATTTTTCATAGTAATGATAATCCGCTTCCTTGGCTAGATTTTATGTTAAACGCAGTTGAGCATACCAACTTCTTTGAAAACCGTGCTACAGAGTATGCTAGAGCTAGCACGACAGGAAACTGGCAGGACGTATTTAAATGAGCGATATATTAGATTTTCAATTAACAGTAGAAGAGGTTAATGCAGTTCTACAAGGGCTGGGTGAACTCCCCGCTAAGAACAGTATGAATCTTATTACTTCTATCCAAAACCAAGCGGCCGCTCAAATGCAGCCGCAAGTATCGAACGAGGAGTCGACACAAGAATGAATCAATTTGTAAAAAGTGTTATAGCAAGTGCAGTACTAGTAGGAAGTTTATCTTCCAGTCTTTATGCCCAAGAAATGGAAGAAGTCGTAGTAAGGGGGGACCTCGGTAGCCTGCCAGGAAAGAGCGTAAAGTCTGTATTTGGCTTTAACAAGTCTATTTTAGAGACCCCCCGCTCTGCCTCAACTATATCAGAAGAGATGATGGATCGCTTTAACTTGTATGATATCGATGAGCTAGTAGCCCTTGCCCCAGGTAGCTTTACTCAATCCTTTTTCGGGGTTGCAGGAGGTCTGGACGTACGAGGCACTCCTGGTGAAACTTACTTTAGGGGCGTAAGGAGGCTTGATAACCCAGGAAACTATCCCACACCTATAGGTGCGTCAGATAGAATAGACATAGTAAGAGGCCCAGCCTCTCCTATTTACGGCCCGTCTAAGATTGGGGGTTATTTGAACTTTAATCCTAAATCTGCCCGTATTGAAGAGACTGGACAGTTTATAGAAGAGAACGAAGGTAGCTTTTCCTATACTACAGGTAGTTGGGGTAAGAGTATCCTAACTGCTGAAGTAGGCGGACCTGCTAATATACTAGGAAAAGACTTGGGCTACTATGTATATACAGAGGTAGAGGACTCTGACAGTTACTATGATAACTCAGGCGTAGAGCAGAAGCTCTTTCAGTCCTCTTTCGATATGGATATCACAGACAAGGTTAGACTCCAGTTTGGTGGTATGTACCATAACTACTCAGGAAACCAAGTGGCTGGATGGAACCGTATTACTCAAGATTTGATTGACCACGGAACCTATATCACAGGGTCTCCTGCTTCTCTGGATACTAATGGTGATGGTAGAGTCTCTCATCAAGAGTACGATACCAACGGTGACGGCTTTACGGATTTCAACCCTTTTAGGTTTGATTTTATAAGTGGAGCGGATGGAGGAGCCCTTGCAGCGGGGTCGATAGAGACTTTAGCAGACTTGGAAACTCTTATCGGAGACACGTCTAGGCTTGCACTCCTAAATCCCGGCGTTGGAAGTATAAAGGGTAATCAAGTTCTGGTAGACCCCGAAGATTTTCTAGAAAATACAGTAACCACGTTGTACTTTGATACAATTGTATATTTTGATAATGAGTGGGAGCTAAAGAACCAGTTGTTCTATGAGTCCTATGATAATTTGAATGAAAATGCATATGGTTTCTCTCAATTTCATGAAACTTGGGTAGTTGAAGACAAGATTATTTTGTCTAAGACTTACGATTTTGACAGTATGTCCGCATCTGTACAGATTTCACCTTCAATTCGTCACACAGATTTTGAGCACGGAGATGACTACACAAATGAGTACTTTGGACGTCGGGATTTAACACTTAATCAGAATACTGCAATCTCAAAAAGAGTTCTTGCAACTCAGATTGATGACGATTATACTGAGTACTATATTGGAGAGTACACAAACTTAGGTTTTGCAGTAATGGGAGACTTTGTATGGAATAACGGCCTGAGTATTCTCGCAGGTGTACGTTATGACCATATTGATATGGAAAGTATGCAGCCAGAAGATAAATTACTTTTTGCTAGTTCTAATAACTTTTGCCCAGTTGCGGGTTGTGCTGATTTAGAAGCAAGTGATGAAGTAGACGGAGTATCATGGACATTTAGTGCTAGTTATGATACGCCTATTGGTATTATTCCATACATTACAGCCTCTACCCAATCAACCATGATTGTAGGACAAGGTGCTGAGATTCAGGTAAAGAATATACTTCGAGAACGAGCTTTTGATGAGTCTGAGCTTTTAGAAATAGGAGTGAAGGGAAGTTTGCTTGATAACGCGCTGTACTTTGCTATATCAGGGTACAAGCAGGAACGAACTGACTTCTCTGCACAGGCTATTATAACAAATCAGTCGTCTGAGACAGAGGGTGCAGAAGTAGAAGTACGATGGGTTGTTAACGAGAAATTATTGCTAACTATGGGTTACTCTAATATTAAAGTAACAAACCTAAATACTCAGGATGACGGGTACCGTTTCAGCTTTATAGGTTGTGAGGATTTACCAAACATTCCATGTAGTGCACTTCTAGGTGGTCAGCTTGGTGGAAACGTATCCGCAGCAGCTAGTAATAGTAGGCGAGCGGGTATGCCAGAAAATATATTATCCTTTACAGGAACATATGATTTTGGTAATGGATGGACGGTAAATGGAAGTGTAATTGATGTTGAAGAGGCTTATTCAGGATTTTCAAATAGCATAGAGCTACCTTCCTACACACTAGTAAACATGGGTGTAGCATACGCAACAACCGATTGGATATTTAGTGTGAATGGAAAGAATATAACGGATGAAAAATACTTCCGAGCTAACTTTCCTAACTTATTCGGGAGTACGATAGTACTGCCAGAGTTACCACGAAGCTATACGGCTAGAATACAGTATAACTTCTAACAAAAAGGGGCGTAAGCCCCTTTTTTTATGCTTGATTTTAGTCCTCCAATTCAACCCCGAAGCTATCAATCGTCGCACCGCCATCGCTAGTGTTTGTAACATCCGCCGTACTGTCTCTAGTTTCACCGCCAACTGCGCGGAAGTACACGACATCGTTATTGCTGACGCTGAAGCTAAAGTTTCCTGGGGAACTAACAGCATTTCCAACCAATGTTCCATTCACGTTGGCTTGAAGCGTGTAGTTGTCACGGTCTTCATCAAAGTCTACTCTCAAAGTAATAGCGGTATTGATTCCGGTAACAGTTTGCGAGTTCGTGTTCGCGCTGCTGTTGCCAGTGAGAATGTTCCCCCAGTTCAGCGCATTTGGAGTGACATCTGTAGCGGGAGCTGAAGCTCTAGCTACAGAGATAGTTGGGGAAGCCCATATATTATCGGCTTGGGTGCCCTGGCCGCCGTAGTCGCCTCGTAGTCTTATTCTTAGTCTATAGTAATATGTATCTCCTGCAGCAGGCCAAAGCCCGTTACCCTCCGATAGTCCGGTGAAAGAGGGGTTGGTCATACCGCCTGTAGCCGCTGTTGCTTGGTATGGAGTTGTATTATCGGCGGTGGAAATAGTTGAAGTGGCGAGCGGCCACGAGTTGCTAGTGTTTCTTACTAATTGGTAATAGTTACTAACGTTGCCGTCAGTAAATGATATAGTGCCACTGCCTACGGTGCTAGCAACCGTCTGGCTGGATGCTGTCAGAGAACTATCCGCATATTCAGACCCCAAGTATGGGATAGAGAAGCTTTGTGAGTATATGGTACCTGCTACACTATTCAAGGAATTATAGGCCTGAAAAGTTGCAGTGGTGCCCCTAGATACTGTAAAAGCAGCTCCATTGTTGGAATAACCGCCTGAGGTACCAAGTCTTATGAATCTAGCGTCCGCAGTACCTCCAGAGGCAGTAGCAGTTACACTATAAGTAGGGCTCAGGGAGGTACTACTAGTAGGATTAAGAGATATAGCCGTAGGAGGGTTATTGCCACTGATAGGCACCTTTCCCGATACAGCCATCAGCTTAAAGAGAATATCACTCACGAGACTCCGCTTCCCCCAACTACAACTTCTGTAGCTGTTGCAAAGTAGAGAAAACCAACGCCTCTCTGGGCGAGAGTTCTTGTTCCAGTTGTACCAGTCCCTGCTAATCTCATAGTAGTAATAGTACCATCCGCTATAGAAATATTTCCCGATGTAGTATTATGTACAATAACGATGTCTCCGGCGGCTGCTATAGAATTGGGAACAGTAATAGTACCGCTTGCGTTGATGGTTGTGTTCATGTCAGTAGCAACCAGAGTTTTCCCTGTAGTAGAAGAGTTGCCCGCTGCGGCTCCTGTGCCAATCTCCAGTCTTTCAATTATAAGTCTTGAAGCGTTTGATATAACATTTACAGTTCCAGCGGCTGCTTCTTGCGCTGTTCGAATGCGAATAGTATCGCCGGCAGCTAATACTTGTACTTCTGTGACGGCTACGCTGGACTCATTATGCCCGCCGGTGGACCGGATGTAACCAGTAGCACCTCTGGCCGTATTGGGAGTAGTTCCATTGAATGCTACCTGTACCCTCACTGACGGTCGCGCAACGCTTGATGTCATAACTAGGTTGGCGTACACTTTATACGTACCTGCGGTCCCCACAGTTACAACACCATTAGAGAGCGAGAAATTGGAATCTTCATGGTAAGCAGCATCCCAAATAACTGTACCAGTTGTATTCTGGTTAGCAGTTGTAGCTGAGACGGTAAGCTCGTACCAGGTTGTGTCGGTTACTGCTGAGCCTCCTCCTCCCGCGCTAGAGCTGATTGTTCCATCGCCTGCAATTGTAACATTGGTTCCGGCAGTTAGAGCTGCAACTACGTTTGCTGTATCCGTTACGTCTGCATTAGTCTCAATAGCCGCTAACTTAGTATCTAAAGCCGTAGTAAAGTTCTTCTGTGTAAGACCTCCATCACCTACAGTATACGTTGTGTTAGTATCGGTAGAACTTATTGTTCCGTTACCTGCAATTGTAACATTAGTTCCTGCAGTTAGAGCTGCAACTACGTTTGCTGTATCAGTTATGTCAGCACTAGCCTCTATAGTGTCTAATTTAGTACCATCAGTTGCAACATCTCGACCATCAAAGGTAGAGTTCGTAGTTACAGCGCCTGAGAAAGCACCCCCAGCAAGGGGCATATAAGAAGCAAATGTGCTGGACAAGTTTGTAACCTGACTCTGTGCCACAGCTAGCGCAGCCTGATGCTGCGTTACACTACTCTCAGTAATATTAACATCCGGTACGTTCGCCCATGTAACAACGGAGGAAAGGTCGTTAGTTTCCGCGCCTCCTCCGGTTGCTGCATCTACGGGACCCCAAGTACCGGCAGATGTATTATATGCCAGCACCTGAGTATTAGTAGGAGTTGTAGTTGCTACATTAGTTAAATTGGCTAAATTAAAAGTACCTACTGAAGAGGTTAAGGCTACATCACCCGAACCGTTGAAACCTTCAGTAGATAAAGTAATTACACCCGAACCGCTAAAGTTTCTAGACGCTGCTAAAATGGTAGCACTTGCAGCAGTGTCTGTCGCTGAAAAACTAGTGCCAACTACCTTTACCGTTCCATTGTCATTTATATACAGCTTCTGGGCAGAAGTATCTACAGCTACCTCCCCCGACGTAATATCAGATGTAGTCGGGGTGGTAGTACCTCTTTTTAATTTAATAGTAGCCATTTATATATCTCTTTTAGTATGTTCCGCCGTCAAGAGCACCTACTTGGAGGTCGAAAGACCCACTTGTAGTTATTGTGCCCGTTCCAGTAATACTACCATCTGTAGAGCTGACACCAATAGAAGTTACAGTACCTGCATTAGATGTCCAACCAGAGTTATTGCTAAAGAAAGACAGCTGAATTTCACTAGCGGCCTTGCGGCTTTCTACTGTTCCGTTCTGGACAATAAATTCAGTAGCACCAGAGATAACACCTGTCATATCTGTAAGTTCACTAAAGTCCAAGGCCAAGGCAACAGTACCCGTGGTACCACCCCCGCTCAAACCAGCACCAGCAGTTACGCCTACAATCTCTCCCACCCCATAGTCAGTAGGAACAGGGATATCATGATAAGTACTTCCATCATTGGTAAAGCCCCATCTGTCCGTAGACTCATTCCATCGAACAGCAGTATTAGTTGCAGTTCCTCGCTCTACTTCCATACCCGCATTTTCAGTAGGTGTGCCCGTCTCATTACTGTTCAGAGTGATAAGATTATCAGCCAGAGTAAGTGTCTCAGTGCTAATAGTAGTAGTTGTACCAGATACGGTCAAGTTACCGGAAACTGTGACAGTACCAGTACCATTGCCAATAGTTGTAGATGCGAGCTGCCCTAATCTTGTAGAAAGGTTAGTAGTATTTACATCTACGTCTGTGTTATCACTAGCAGGAAGAGTAACCGTTTTAGTATTAACAGCGGTAACGTGGCCTTGTGCGCTTACAGTAACTGCGTCAACCGCAGTAAAGCTAGCACCATAAGCAGGGGACGCAGTACTAGTAGCAGTACTATTAGAAACAGAAGCGTGATTTATTGTTATAGCTTTGTTAACAGAGGCGTTAGTGGTAAAGTTACCGCCCGTTGTCAACAGAGTACCCGCTGTTACCGTGATTGTAGCATTAGCAGCGGCCGCAGGAATTGTGGGTGTGTTGCTTAAGTCGTTGTAGGAACCCGTTGTTGAAACTGTTGCAAATCCTGCCTCTGTCGGAGTCTGGTTAAGCCAAGTACTAGTAGCATTATTATATGCCAGTAGCTCGTTATCCGCAGGCGTAGTAATAGTTACATCACTTACACCGTCCAAAGCACCCGCAGCAGCACTATTAGTAATAGTAAGAACATCGCCTGAGATTGCAGTGGTAATACCAGTACCGCCTGCAATTGAGAGACTATCCGTAACTGTATTGGCACTAGTGGTACCTGTATCTGCAGTAATTGTATACCATATGTTTTGGTCAGTAGAGTTATCCGTACCTGTCGCGTCCGCACCGATAAGAGTACGAATTTCCGCAGCAGTGACTCCTCCAGCAAGAACTGGGGTTCCAGCATTATTTTTTATAGCTCCACCTATAGCAATAGGTGTATTTGCTGTAGCAGGGTCCCCTATGTAAAAAGTATCACTACCTTTAGAATAGGCTAGCTCTCCAGAAGCAAGGGTTGTTGGTGCATTACTGCTCGTCGATCGTTTTATCTTAATTGTTTGTGCCATTTGTTGCTCCGATTGGTCTTAATAAGACCCTGCGTCTATAGTATTTGAGTCTGCCCCACTGTCACCTGTTATTACAGGTACCCAGTTAAACACCCCATTAATTTCTCTATAGACATATAAAGTTTCGGTATCTGTATTATACCAAAAATCACCCCCGTCTATATTAGAAGAAGGCGTTGTTGTTTGAATAAATTTTTCGTCCGCAAGTTGCTCTAAAGCTCCTTGCAGGTCTGTTGCAGTAATAGTGTTGTATGGAGTTATAGAAACCGCGCTAGAAATTACCGCTCCACCACTAGGTAACGCGGCCCCTGTAGAAACAGCTACTGTACTAGAGGTATTCGTAATATTCACTGCAATATTAGAATTATCTACTATAGTAGCAGTCTGTACCTGTTCGGTTACATTAATATCCATATCTATCTAGTTACTTCGGCCACTACTTTCACTGTACCATAGAGTATTCTCTGAACAAAAGCGTCTGAAGCGGTATGTATCTCTAAATCGTATACATAAGTTATTGGATTTAGCAGCTTGGACACGGCATTTGTCATACTAAGTTTCACAACTCCTGTAGTCGGATTTGGGATTGTACACACGAAAGACCCGTCTGTGGTGTCTGCTGCCACTGCTGAACGTAATTGGGCTCTAGCAGAGTACCCTGTTAGGTCCTTAGCACTACCAGACTCGGAAATTGTAATATCCGTAGCATAGTCTGAGCCTTGATCTATTGATATGTTGTATTTTGCTGCGGGCATCTGAAGTTCCTATAAAATAGCCTCACATTAAGGGTTAATGTGGGCGCTTGCTTAGTCTTGAAAGTAACGTAAACTTCTTGAAGTATGTGGAAATTATAACAAACCCCACATACTATGTCAAGTTGAATTTTTTTGATGGTCTTAGGTACTAAATATTATATAAGCCCGCTGTCGTAGCATAAAACTTTATTATCCACGCCTCTTTCTGATATTGGTCCAAAAGCAAGGGCTTGTAGATCATAGGAAGCTCGTTGAAGCTACTTCTGTTCTCCTTCACAACTGTTCTAGCTAGTTCTTTAAGGCGTTTAACCTCTGGTCTTTGGGGGAATTGTTTTTGTACGGAGTTCTCTGTTGTTCTATCTACTACGAACAAGTCAGAGGACATTGATTGACAATACAACAATTCGCCCTTTTGGTGCAAGCCTAATAGCTGCAGAGAATATAAATGATCTTCCCCCACTTTTAATATTTCGTCCATTTTTACCTTGGCGCACTTCCTACTTTGAAGTATTATAAAGTCGATAGACATAGGAAGCTCAGAGTCCCACAGAGCGTCATTCCTACCTGGGCCAGAAAAGTCTCTGGTGCTGCACTGAGAGGTACCCCAAACTCCTCCGTACACCCCTTCAGCCACGGGAAAACCATGCCCCGCAGGTTGTTTAGTATCTAATACATCTACAGGGATTAAGCCCAATACATCTATATTACCGTAGTGTTTAAGGTGTTTTTCTAGGGATAATAAGTATGTAGGGTATAGAATATCATCTCCGTCAAACTGAGTTAAGTAATCGCAGTCTGACGACAGAAAAAGGTCAAAACAAGAATTCTTCCCCTTACCTGGGTACCCGTTACTTTGTGTTCGTACTACAGGGTATGGAAACTTTTGGGCAAGAACTTCTTGGTAGTATATATCTGATAAAGTATTTACTACAATAATAGGAAATAATTCGAAAAATCCATTGTCTATAAGTTCATTAGCAGTATTGTCAACTAATCTATTTAATCGAGAGATATTCCCACTAGTTAGTAAGCATAGCATTAACTTCATAATCTACTCCGCGGTGTCAAAGAAGAAAGTTTGAAATAACCTTCCAGTATACTTATCTGTGCCAAAGCCCGGTAGTATACTTCTATGATAGGACATTCCTGAGTAGAGTACTAATCTATTAAATACATTAGAGGCGGAATCTAATAGTTCCCACTCGTCCTCAATAACAGCATATTCGTTGAAATCTACCCTACCCTCAGAGTGCTCATAAATACCCGTGGGTTTATGTATATACACCCCCGTTCCTGAGTCTCTAGGGGCGTCTGGAGTTAGGTACACAACCGCTGCCCACTTGGTAGCATCATGGTGTATCCAGGTTTTACACCCTTCTGTAGTATACTGAAATGCTGTATTATACCCCCTAGCCCAGTATGTTATTGGCCTATTTAATATTCTTTCAAAATCTTTTTTTATATTAAAAAAATATTCTCCCCCGCAAGCCTCAGTTCTGAGGCCGGGGTAGTTACCTTGCGTTTCATACTGTTGATCTAACGCATACTGCCTTACGTTGTGTGGATCTCTGTAGAATCCATCCTGTATTATAAACATCTTTTATTCCTTTTACGTTGTATTATGTTAGTTTACCTAGCCTTACTCGTAGAATACTGTTGTCAACAATATCTATTCTGGGCCCAGCAGTTGATTGGTCAAATTTAATATAACTAGTCCCGTTTGCGTTTGGAGTTGTTATTCTATTCATTTCTCCAAACACCGCATTACCGCTATTAGTTCCCGATGCAAGTTTCCAGGTTCTATCCGAAGCAAGATGCCAGTATACATCTCCTACGGTAGGAGGGCTCTTAACGGCATCCACTATATTCCACTTAGCTGCATCAGTGCTAGCAATAGCCGCTGTAGTATCAAACGCTATAGTAGCCCCTGCTGCCCCTGCTGCCCCTGTCAATCCTTGGGGACCTTGAGCACCGTTATTTCCTATCTGACCTTGAGCACCTACAGCGCCTTGAGCACCTGTGTTACCTTGAGCACCATTATCACCTTGAGCACCTGTATCGCCTTGACCGCCTTGGTCACCTACAGCGCCTTGAGCACCTACATCGCCTTGAGCACCTGTATTACCTTGACCGCCCTGAGCACCTACAGCGCC
>TARA_R110000772_G_scaffold15072_59_pt1 | contig 38115 bp, 34 predicted proteins | sample TARA_R110000772 | Tara Oceans TARA_R110000772 (sample SAMEA4397948) | marine metagenome | biome: Polar Biome; feature: [SRF] surface water layer (ENVO:00010504); material: water (ENVO:00002006), including particulate matter (ENVO:01000060) such as... | depth 5 m | reverse complement strand
CGTGGTGAACTGGCTGATCAAGCCGTTCACCATGGCTGCGCTTGCGGTCCTGTTCTTCGACTATATCTACAGCGGGATCATATCCGGCGAGGATGCCCAGCAATATATTGCCGGCCTGATCCTGCTCGGTGCAGCCCCCTGCACGGCGATGGTCTTTGTCTGGTCGCAGATGACCAAGGGTGACCCTGCCTATACACTGGTGCAGGTATCGGTGAACGACCTTATCATGATCGTCGCCTTTGCGCCGATCGTGGCCTTGCTGCTGGGAGTCACGGACATCGCTATTCCGTGGCAGACCTTGCTGCTGTCGGTGGGACTTTATGTGGTCGTGCCGCTGGCCGCCGGCGCGTTGACCCGGCGCGCTGTCATTGCCGGCCATGCTGGCGATATCGGGGCGGTCGACCGCTTCACTGCACGCCTGAAGCCTGCATCGATGATCGGTCTTCTGGCAACGGTGGTTCTGCTGTTCGCGTTCCAGGCCGAGACGATCGTCTCGCAACCGGTGCTGATCGTGTTGATCGCTATTCCGATCATATTGCAATCCTACGGCATATTCGCGGTTGCCTATGCAGCGGCGTGGGCGTGGAAATTGCCGCATAATATCGCTGCGCCTTGCGCACTGATCGGTACGTCCAACTTTTTCGAGCTTGCGGTTGCGGTGGCAATCGGCCTGTTCGGTCTGTCCAGCGGCGCGGCACTGGCCACCGTGGTCGGCGTTCTGGTCGAGGTTCCGGTCATGCTGTCGCTGGTGGCAATCGCCAACCGCACGAACAAGAGCTTCGGGGATTCAACAAGATGACCGAAGCTCTTCCGACTGGATCAGATCGTCAAATGTCTCGATAGCAATCGACTCATTCGGGCTGGCGGGAGGATAGCCAGATGGCCCAGCCTGCCAGAAATGTTGCAATCGCGCCGCTTGCACCGGAGAAGGGCACCGAACCCAGTCCCAGATTGACCGCGGTGAGGTTCAGGGCGATTGCAACCGCACCGGCTACCACGCTGGCCAAACCGACCACCCGGGCGACGGATTGGCCTTCGCGAAACAGCGACAGGCCGAAAATCAGCGCGGCCAGTCCGATGATCGCCTTTGCCAGATTGTAGAAGAGAAACGAACCTGCAAGCACAGTGCCCATAAGCGGCGCGAAATCGGCACCGGCTTTGGTCGCAGGGACAAACATGGACAGGCCGATGCCCGACTGGATCATGTTGATCAGCCCGGCCACGACCAGAGCAGCCCATCCCAATTGCAAGTTGGGTGACCGGACCAGGCCGACCAGCGAAACCATTGCAATGCCGGTGAACAGCAGAAGTTCTGCGGTCCAGATTGTCGACCGCAGCGGCCAGCCCTCGATAACTCCGACTCCGCTGAGGGTCGCGACATATAATATTTGCGTGGCTACCGTGAGTATCAGCATGATCGCTAGTGATGCAGCTATGGTGCGCGTTGTCTGGGGCATGAACTCTCCGGTATTTCTGATCCTATGATCTTCATTCTAACAGAGCCGGACGATTGTTACACCCGCGATCAAAAAAAGCCGATTGCCATCTGAAACGAAAACCGATTTCGCCGTTAATGGGAGTTAACTAGAAACGGGGACTACAGGAATTGGCAGATGCTGCGTAAAATCCAGGCTAGCCAACTCGAGCCGGGAATGTTCATTCATTCGATGGAAGGCTCGTGGTTTGACCACCCGTTCTGGCGATCACGGTTCTTGCTCAACGACGAGAGCCAGATCGAGCAGATCCTGTCCAGCGACGTAACCCGGGTAACCATCGATGAATCGCGGGGCAAGAAATTATCCGCCTCGTCCAAGCCGTTGGCGGTGCTCGCAGCGGAGGAGGCCAAGGTCTACACGCCAAAGCTGGCGAAGGTGCTGAAGCAATCGGCCCAGGAACGGCCCCGCTCCTATCTGCGGGAGGTTGCGGAACCGGTCTTCAACCGCCTGACGCCGCGCGAGCGTGCAGCAGAGGTTCGCAAGGCATCCGGCACGATAAAACGGTCACGAGCAGCGGTTATGGCGATGTTTGAGGACGCTCGCCATGGCAAGGCGGTCAAGCCGCGCAAACTGGCACCGCTCGTCAAGCAGATATCCAGATCGGTGAATATCGATCCGACGATCATCCTCAATATCGCCCGGATCAAAACCAAGGACGAATATACCTATTTGCATTCGGTTTCGGTATGCGCGCTGATGATCAACCTGGCCCGTAAAATGGGTTTTCCCGAGAGACAGATGCACGATATCGGCCTGGCCGGTCTCCTGCACGACATCGGCAAGACATGCATTCCCGACAGCATATTGTCAAAGCCGGGCAAGCTCGATGCAAGTGAATGGGATGTGATCCGCAACCATCCGCAGCGGGGACATGAAATATTGACGGAGTCGGAGGGCATCAGCGACGTCGTGCTCGAGGTCTGCCTGAGGCATCACGAGAAAATGGACGGAACCGGCTATCCGGGAAAATTATTCGCCGACAATCTCAGCATCTTTACGCGTATGGCGAGCATCTGCGATGTCTACGACGCGATCACCTCCCAGCGGCCCTATAACGCGCCGCTGTCTGCCTCGGAGGCGCTTGCCGAAATGATGTCCTGGTCGGGTCACTTCGACCAGCTGATCTTCTGTGACTTTGTCGATAGCCTTGGCATATTGCCGGTGGGAACGCTGGTGCGCCTGAACCAGGATGAACTGGCCATCGTCATCGGAGAATCTCCCTCCAACTATTCCGTACCGATTGTGCGAAGCTTTCACTCTCTGGAGACAGACCTTCCCATTTCCGGGAAGGATATCGACCTCGGCCGGGAGCGGTCAAGAAAGCTGGTGGCGGTCGAAGACCCCGCAGACTGGGGTTTCCCGGACTGGTCAGGGACTTCCGCGCTCGTGCTGAGCAAGTCGCCTGCCGGATAGCCGTTTCCAGAATTGTTGGACAGAGCGGTCGTGACCAGTCGATCGGAAACGACCGGGATGGAGACGCGATGCTATACGATCTGACATTGCTCTGACCGCTATCCCCGGCTGTTTTTCCCAATATAGCGCGACAAGGGCGTCTCGCTGCGGATCGTCGGGCCGCGCGGGTTTTTCGTGTCGTAGACCACCGCATTTTCGAGCACCCGTTTGACATAGTTGCGGGTCTCGGAGATCGGGATCTCCTCGATCCACTGAATCCAGTCGATCCCGCCCATGCGCGGGTCGCCGTTGGCGCGGATCCATTTGTTCACATTGCCCGGGCCAGCGTTATAGGCCGCGACCGCGAGCGGGTAGCTGCCACCGTAATAGTCCATCATCCGCTGGATATAGCCGCTGCCGAGCTTGATATTATATTGCGGATCGTCGGTCAGCGACGAGAGATTATAGGACAGGTTCGCCTTGCCGGACTGTTCGCGCGCGGTGCCGGGCATCAGCTGCATCAGACCGCGAGCGCCGGCATGGCTGATCGCGCCTTCGGCAAACTGGCTTTCCTGACGGGTGATCGCGTGGATCAGGGTCCAGGTGCTTTCATGACCGAATGGGACGGGCATGGTCGGGAAGGCGGTTTCATCAATCGCGCCAATTCCGGACCCGAGCGCGCTGATCCCCTTGATCACGCCAAGATCGCGGGCGCCGATGCGGGTGGAAAGATCGCTGATCAGCATATAGTCTTTCGCGGTCTTTGCGTTGCTGGCCAGGGCGCGGTGAAAGCGGATTTGTTCGCGCCACGGACCGGTGCGCACCGAGGCCTTTACGGCAACAACCAGCGGGTCGACGTCATAGGCGGCGCGGTCGGCCGCGGTAATTTCGACATCCGGCTTGCGGTTGAACACCGGCAGCGGACGGCCGAGCCGTTCCAGCGACAATTGGCCATAGAAATAGTCGGGGAATTTGGCCGCTTTCTCGAAATAGGCATTGGCCTGTTCGGTCTGGCCCGCATCTGCTGCGGCACGGCCGGCCCAATAATAGCCTTTCGAGGTGATATTGGGCGAATCATAGGATTGCGCATAGAGATCGAACATGCGGATCGCCTTGGCGGGCTGGCGCATGCCGTTGAGCGCGGAGGTTCCCGCTACCCAGGCGAGATCGGAATATTTGTCGCGTACACGGCTGTTCTGCTCGGCTATCCGGGTTGGCGTGTCGTAGGCATCCTCGATTTTCGAGGCGATGTCATAAGCCGTCGTCCATTGCCGGTCATTGGCGGCCGCTTCGGCGTTGATCAGCATGGCTTCGAACCATGTTTCCGGCATCGCCGGTTTGACCCGCAGCGGCAGTCTGCTGGCGAGCAGTTGCCGTGCGGCATGGCTCTGGCCACTGTTGCGCAGATAGCGGGCACGATCCGCAAGATAGCCGGCATCATCGCGCGCGATGGCGCCGACTGCGCTGGCCTGTGTGTTGGCGTCCGACGATTCGGTCAGTTGCGCCAGCCGGGCAGCGAAGACCGCGCGCCGGGCAGGGGAAGTGAAGGCAAGCTGGCCTGCCGCATCGCGCGTCGCCCGCGCCCACAGAAGGGCATCCATCCGGGCATCGTGATCGTCGATCGAGAGGACCGAACTGAATCGCGATATCAGGGCGGTTTCATCGTCCTCGGTCAGCGTGCCGCCACGCCATGCCTGCCGCGCCATGGCCGTGGCTTTGTCGCTCTGACCCGACGCCTGCAGCGCTACCGCATATTTTGCGGCACCGGCGTTGGTGGTCGGTGGAAATTTTTCAAAAAAGGCGAGAACCCGGCTCGGCGAGAAGCTGTTGATGTTGATCGCCTGCTCCGCGTTGCGCCGCATCCGCGTGTCTTCCGGCCAGCCTGGATAGGTCACCAGAAAGCCTGCATAATCCTCGAAGGAATAATTGTCGGACTGGGTGAGCACCCGCCAACGCTGCAGGCCGAGAACGGCGTTGCCGCCGGTCGGATCGGACAATCCGCTTTCGCTTCCCTGCCAGCTGATCTGTTCGGCTGCCATGCATGTAGCAGGGGATAAAAGCAGCGCCGCGATGACAATTCTTGATACCATGCTGGACATTTTGGGGGTAGGCTCCTTATCAGGCGCTGAACGGCGAACTATATCACCGTTAATGTTAAAAATAACTTGGTGGTGGCTTTGGCAATTTCCAAGGTAAATATAAAGGATTATTCCATGTTTTCCGGCTCCATCCCGGCTCTGGCGACCCCCTTTCGCGACGGATCGTTTGCCGAAGACCAGTTTCGTGCACTTGTCGACTGGCAGATTGACCAGGGCAGCAGCGCTCTTGTGCCCTGCGGGACCACCGGCGAAGCGTCGACATTGTCCAATGCCGAGCATCATCGGGTTATCGAAGTGTGCGTCGAGCAGGCCGCTGGCCGGGTGCCGATCATTGCCGGTTGCGGCTCGAACGATACCACCAACGCACTGCTGCATCTGACCTTTTCAAAAAAATGCGGAGCGGCCGCCGGTCTGGTTGTTGCGCCCTATTATAATCGCCCGAATCAGGAAGGCATCACCGCCCATTTCACCACCCTGACCGAGAGCATCGACCTGCCTCTGGTGCTCTATAATGTACCGGCGCGCACTGTCACCGATATCCAGCCGGAAACCGTTGCTGCCCTGTCGCAGTTGCCCGGCATCGTGGCGATCAAGGATGCCAGCGGCGTTCTCGACCGGGTCACCGAACATCGCCTCGATTGTGCCGATGATTTTGTCATGCTGTCCGGCGTCGACGAGCTGTCGCTGGCGTTCAATGCGGCTGGCGGCATCGGCTGTATTTCGGTTACCGCCAATGTGGCTCCGAAATTATGCGCGGAGTTTCAGGCAGCCTGTGCGGCCGGCGATTATGCCAAGGCGCGCGAGTTGAACGATGTCCTCTATCCTCTGCACAAATCATTATTCTCCGACGCTTCGCCCGGGCCGATCAAATATGCTTTGTCCCGCGTGTTGCCGGACTTCTCGACCGACCTGCGGTTGCCGATGACGCCGCCGTCGGAAGCCAGTCGCAAGGCCGTGGATGCAGCCCTGGAAGGGGCAGGTCTGATCTGATGGCAAAACCGCGGCCGGTGGAATTCGACAAGCAAAAGATCGTCGCCGAGAACCGGCGCGCCCGCTATGACTATTTTCTCGAGGAGCATTTCGAGGCGGGGATCATGCTGACCGGTACAGAGGTGAAGTCGTTGCGTTTCGGTTCGGGGGCAATCGCGGAAAGCTATGCCGAGGTGAAGGACGGCGAAGCCTGGCTGATCAACTCCAATATTCCCGAATGGAGCCACGGCAACCGTCACAATCACACGCAGACCCGTCCCCGCAAGCTGCTGCTGAGCCGCCGCGAGATCAACAAATTATATGCGGCCGTGATGCGCAAGGGGATGACGGTTGTGCCGCTGTCGATCTATTTCAACAGCAAGGGCAAGGCGAAGCTGGAACTGGCGCTGGCGAAGGGCAAGAAAGCACCGGACAAGCGCCAGACCGAAAAGGATCGTGACTGGAAACGGCAACAGGGCCGGCTGATGCGCGAACATGGATGACCACAAGCCCAATATCCGCGACAAGGATTTTGCTGCCCGGTTGATCATGGCGATATTCCACTGGGTACAGAGGAAAATGCCGACCCGCGCAGCGATGGAACGCAGCAAATATCTCAAGCCGATCGCCCACCGCATATTGGTTTCGGAGCTGTGGCGATTCACCCGCCGGTCGGTGCCGCGCGGCGTCGCCTTGGGCATGCTGGCCGCTTTTCTGGTCCCCGTCGGGCAAATATTCGCGGCGGTTTTCCTTGCGCTGCCGGTCCGTGCCAACGTTCCGATCGCGGCGGTCACCACCTTTATCACCAATCCGTTGACCTATCCGTTCTGGATCGCAGCAGCGAACCATATCGGAAAATTCATATTGCAGATGGATGCGATGACCGCCGGCCAGCCGATCAACACGCAAATGCAAAGCGAATTTGGTCAATGGCTGACCTGGCTGGTGCGCGAGGCGGGAGTGACCGCCTTCGGCTTTTTCGTGTTCGCAATATTTTTTGCCGCCATCGGCTATCTGATCAGCAGCTGGGGATGGCGCTGGTGGATCGGACGAAAACGCCGGGACCGGCTCAACAAGATTCTCGGGGAAAGATCTGGCGATGGCCAGTAAGGCTAAAATCGATAGCGGGTTGTTGAACCCGAGTACGCGCAAGGCGCAGACAGGCGTCCGGATAAGAGCGGCTTTGCTGGTTGTGGCGATGGTGGCTTCGGCCGGGCTGCTCTACTGGCAGGTGCAGAATATTGCCGTGATCAGCGCCTTTGTCGCTCTGGTTATGAGCATGACGGCGATCGCTTATTTTCTGAGGCCACAGGCGGCCTCGGCCGATCGAGACTATGCCGAACCGGGGGATTGGGCGGTCACCCGGATGGTCGCCGATCAGTCGGAAATCGGTCTGGCAATCACCGATCGGGCCGGCCGGCTGGTCTGCGCCAACGAGCTTTTCACCAAATGGTTCAATGGTCCGGCGGTTCCGCCAGAATTGCCGCTGCAGGCCGGCGGTAACGAACTGCTCGCGACCGCTGGCCGCACCGCCTGGCGGGATGGTCGCGGCTATGCTGAAGGCCTGAAGCGGGGGATCGCGGAATATAACGCCAAGGTCGTAAGGGCCGGGCAGGGCGACGAATATCTGCTGTGGCAGATGATCCCGCAAATTCAGGCGGACATACTCGACGACATGACCCGCCTGGTCAGTGGCGGCGGGGGCCGGGCCTTTTCGGAATCCGGAATTCTGGCAAGTGTCATAGGCGGCGAAGGACGGATACGGGCTTCCAACCAGGCCTTTGCGCTGCGCGCGACCGGCCGGGTGGATGCCAATATTGCCGGGCGCAATTTCATCAATTTCCTGCGTTCGGACGACAAGGGCACGATCTTTTTCGAACGGGAAGGGCGGCATGGCACGCCGGTCCGGCTTTTCCATATCCCGCTTGACCGGGAAAAGGAGAAAGCCCCCGCGTTGATCCTGCTGATCGATGACGATGGCGGGATGGTCGAACGCGGCAAGGCACTGGAGCAAGTTGAGTCAATGCTCTCTCTGCTGCCTCTGGGACTGGCGCTGACCGACCGTGACGGACGGTTCCTGTTCCTCAACGAGGCCTTTGCCAAAACCGCAGGCATTGGCGAGAAGGAGCAGCCGCTCTATCCTGGTGACCTGATGATCCGCGACGACAAGTCGGCGGTCGCCGATGCCGTGCGTCGCTACGCCAGCGGTCCGCCAAAGGCGGGCGATCTCGCGGTACGATTGCGCAATGGCGGCGAAGAACCGGTTGCGCTCGGCATTGCCGGCGTTCGCGGGCTCGGCGAAGCGGCGGTGCTGCTGTCCATTCGCGACAATAGCGAAGAATCGAAATTGAAGAGCCAGGTCGCGCAGGCGACCAAAATGCAGGCCGTCGGGCAGCTGGCCGGGGGCGTGGCGCATGATTTCAACAATATTCTGACCGCGATCATCGGCCATTGCGACCTCATGCTCCTGCGCCACGCGCCGGGTGACAGCGATTATGACGATATCCAGCAGGTCAAGAATAACAGCAACCGGGCGGCCGGGCTGACTCGCCAGTTGCTCGCTTTTTCGCGCCAGCAGACGTTGCGGCCGCAAGTGCTGCAACTGCCCGACGTGGTGGCGGATGTTTCGAATCTGCTCAAGCGTCTGCTCGACGAGACGATCGAACTGGAGGTGCGGCATGGTCGTAATCTCGGTCTGGTGCGTGCAGATCCGGGGCAGCTCGAGCAGGTGATCATCAATCTCGGTGTCAACGCCCGCGATGCGATGCCAAAGGGCGGCAAGATTTCGATTTCGACCCGGTCGATCGGAGCCACCGATGTCCGGGCGCTAAAGAGCGATATTCTGCCGGTCGGCGACTATACCGCGTTGATCTTCACCGATTCCGGCAACGGCATTCCCCCGCATGTCATCGGCAAGATTTTCGAACCGTTTTTCACCACCAAGGCCGTTGGCAAGGGCACTGGACTGGGGCTATCGACGGTATACGGGATCATCAAGCAGTCCGGCGGCTATATTTTCGCCGATTCCACTCCCGGCCAAGGGACAACTTTCTCGATCTATTTCCCGGTCCACGTCCCGACGCAGGAAGATGTTGCGCGCGCCACTTTGAGTTCGCCGCCGGTCAAGGCCACGGCCCGAAAGGAACTGTGGGGCAATGGTCATATCCTGCTGGTCGAGGACGAGGACATGGTGCGGGCGGTCGCGGAACGTGCGCTGATCCGTCAGGGCTATACGGTGGAAACCGCCAGCGAGGGCGAGGAAGCCCTGGGCTTGCTCTCCGCCCGCGGAGACGCGGACCAGCCGTTCGATATCATCGTTTCGGATGTGGTGATGCCGAACATGGATGGGCCGACCATGGCCAAGCATGTTCGCAAACATTATCCCGACCTGCCGATCCTGTTCATGTCAGGCTATGCCGAGGAGCAATTGCGCAAATCGATCGATCTCGACAAGGTCAATTTCCTTCCCAAGCCGTTTTCAGTGGCGCAGATAGCCGAGGCGGTGGGAGAGACATTGGCCGAACATGCCAAGTCATAGCAAAGATATGTCTTTTTGTCGTTATCTTTCAGTAGAATAGACGCGAAGCAAAAAATTCATGTTCTCCCCTTGTTCTATGAGAACAAATGCGGTACATCATCACAATCATTGATTGATGATGGTTAAGCATTTAGCGAAGGGGACAGGCAAATGGCCGGCAATTTAAAAGTCGTAGAATCGGATAATCAGTTGAACTCATCAGACAGACAAAAAGCATTGGACGCCGCATTGGCGCAAATCGATCGTGCCTTCGGCAAAGGCTCGGCGATGAAGCTCGGACAGCGCAAGGCGCTCGAAGTGGAGGCTATCTCTACCGGTAGCCTGGGACTGGATATTGCGCTTGGCATCGGGGGATTGCCGAAAGGACGCGTGATCGAAGTCTATGGGCCGGAAAGCTCCGGTAAGACCACGCTCGCCTTGCACGTCATCGCCGAAGCGCAGAAAAACGGCGGCACCGCTGCCTTTGTCGACGCGGAACATGCGCTCGACCCCGTTTATGCCAAGGCGCTGGGTGTCAATACCGACGAACTCATCATCTCCCAGCCCGATACCGGCGAGCAGGCGCTGGAGATTGTCGATACACTGGTCCGATCCAATGCGATCGACATATTGGTGGTCGACTCGGTCGCTGCTCTGGTGCCGCGCGCGGAAATCGAAGGCGAAATGGGCGATACCCATGTCGGCCTGCAAGCCCGCTTGATGAGTCAGGCGCTGCGCAAGTTGACCGGCTCGATCAGTCGATCCAAGTGTATGGTGATCTTCATCAACCAGATCCGCATGAAAATCGGCGTGATGTACGGCAATCCGGAAACCACCTCGGGCGGCAATGCGCTGAAATTCTATGCATCGGTCCGGCTCGACATCCGGCGCACCGGCCAGATCAAGGAACGCGACGATATCGTCGGCAACTCGACCCGGGTCAAAGTGGTCAAGAACAAGGTCGCTCCGCCGTTCAAGCAGGTCGAATTCGACATCATGTACGGCCAGGGCATTTCCAAGGTTGGCGAGATTATCGATCTCGGCGTGAAAGCCGGGGTTGTCGAGAAATCCGGCGCCTGGTTCTCCTATGACTCGGTCCGCATCGGGCAGGGGCGTGAGAATTCCAAACGCTTCCTTCTGGAAAATCCCGAGATGATGGCCAAGCTGGAAAATCAGATCCGCGGCAAGCAGGAAGAAGTGGCCGAGGAAATGATGACCGGTCCGATTGGCAAGGCCGATGACGGCGATGACGAGAAATAGGTGACTGGATCATCAAGACGGATAGCCGTCTTGATGGTCGCGCCTACCGGTCGAAGATCTTTCCGGTGGGTCGGCTTGCGCCGAAACCGTGAAATCAGAATATTACCAGTTTTGCCGGATCACTCTCCCCCGAGGCGATCCCTGGCATAGGGCCGTCCTTCTGTCCCCCGACTGTAGGACGGCCCATTTTATTGGCATTTCCTATCGGCAATAATGTTCCGAAATGTTGGAAAAGATTGACAACTGGCCGTTTACAACGCTTGCTTGGCCCCAACTTTGGCAAACTTTGCGCATTCCGGAAGGGCCTAATTGCAATGACAATCATTCTGCATCATCTCGAAAACAGCCGCTCGCAACGCATAATCTGGCTGTTGGAGGAGCTTGGCCTCGACTATGAAATCAAGCGTTACGAACGCGACCCCAAAACCCAGAAGGCGCCGGCAAGTCTGAAGGCCATTCATCCGCTCGGCAAGTCGCCGATGATCGAGGATGATGGCGAAGTGATTATCGAAACCGCCGTGATCGCCGAATATCTGGTCGAGAAGGCCGGTGGAAAACTGGGTGCACCTGCCGACAAAAAGGGAGCGCGGCTTTACAACCAGTATCTCCATTTTGCCGAAGGTTCGATGATGCCGCCGCTCTATGGCCTGCTGGTGGTGGGACGTCTCGGCCCGCTCGGATGGCCGGCCCGCAAGCCGGTTGGCCAGATGGTCACGGACCTGCTCGTCTGGCTGGAAAGCGAACTGGCGGGCCGCGACTATTTTGCCGGTAGCCAGCTCACCGCGGCGGATATCATGATGAGCTTCCCGCTCGAGGCCTGCCAGGTTCGCGCGGGACTGGACGAACGCTATCCCAATCTGCTGGCCTGGCTGGAGCGTATCCATGCCCGCCCGCAATATCGCACGGCGCTCGAAAAGGGCGGCCCTTACGCTTATGCGTGACGTTTGATCCATTCTCGGGATTGTCAACGGCAGATCGCTCGCCTAAGTCGAAACGATGCAAACCACCAATGATATCAGACGGTCTTTTCTAGACTATTTTGCCGCTCAGGGTCACGAGATCGTCCCCTCTTCGCCGCTCATTCCCTATAATGATCCGACGTTGATGTTCATCAATGCGGGGATGGTCCCGTTCAAGAATATCTTCACCGGAGCGGAGAAAAGCCCTTATTCGACGGCCACTTCCAGCCAGAAGTGCGTTCGCGCCGGCGGCAAGCACAATGATCTCGACAATGTCGGCTATACGGCGCGGCATCACACGTTCTTCGAGATGCTCGGCAATTTTTCGTTCGGCGATTATTTCAAGGAACAGGCGATCCATCAGGCGTGGGACCTGATCACCAGAAACTGGGGCATTTCGCCCGACCGGCTGACCGTGACCGTCTATCATGATGATGATGAGGCCTTTGACCTGTGGAAGAAAATCGCCGGCCTGCCGGACGAGCGGATCATTCGCATCGCCACCGACGACAATTTCTGGTCGATGGGCGATACCGGACCCTGTGGTCCGTGCAGCGAGATTTTCTATGATCACGGCGAACATATTCCCGGCGGCCCTCCGGGCAGTCCGGATGAAGACGGCGACCGTTTCGTAGAAATCTGGAATCTGGTGTTCATGCAATATGACCAGCGCGGTGAAGGCGATCGCGTTGATCTGCCCAAGCCGTCGATCGATACCGGCATGGGGCTGGAACGTGTGGCCGCTGTCATGCAGGGCGTGCACGACAATTACGACATCGACCTGTTCAAGGCGCTGATCGCGGAATCGGGATCGCTGACCGGCACGGCCACCACCGGCGACAACCAGGCCAGCCACCGGGTGATCGCCGATCATCTGCGCGCCTCTTCCTTCCTGGTTGCCGATGGCGTCCTGCCGTCCAACGAGGGTCGTGGCTACGTGCTGCGCCGTATCATGCGGCGGGCCATGCGCCACGCCCATTTGCTGGGTGCTGCCGATCCGCTGATGCACCGGATGGTCGGTTCGCTGACCGGTGAAATGGGCAATGCCTTTCCCGAGCTGATCCGCGCGCAACCGCTGATCGAGGAAACCTTGCTGCGTGAGGAAACCAATTTCCGGCAGACATTGGCCAATGGCCTGAAGCTGCTCGACGCGGAAATCGTTGATATGGGCGAGGGCGATGTCCTGCCCGGGGCAACGGCGTTCAAGCTCTACGACACTTATGGCTTCCCCTATGATCTCACCGAAGATGCGCTGCGCGCCAAGTCACTGGGTGTCGATCGCGAAGGCTTCGACAAGGCAATGGCCGAGCAGAAGGCAGCCGCCCGCGCCGCATGGAAAGGCTCCGGCGACCAGGCTTCCGACACGGTCTGGTTCGACATTGCCGAGCGCGAAGGCAGTACCGAATTTACCGGCTATACGTCAGAGGAAGGCGAGGGCGTTGTCGTGGCTCTGGTCAGGGATGGTAGCGAAATTGAAACCGCGCAGAGCGGTGACACGGTCACGCTGCTGACCAATCAGACGCCATTTTACGGCGAAAGCGGCGGCCAGATGGGAGATGCCGGCAAGATATCCGGTGAAGACGGTTTCGCCGCGAGCGTGACCGACACTCGAAAGCCGCTAGGACGGCTCCATGCCCATCAGATCGAAATCAAGTCGGGTTCGGTGTCGGTCGGCGACCTGGTTCATCTGAAAGTGGATGAAGACCGGCGTAGCGCGCTGCGTGCCAATCACAGCGCCACCCATTTGCTGCACAAGGCGTTGCGGCATCATCTTGGCGACCATGTGACCCAGAAGGGCAGTCTGGTCGCAGCCGACCGCCTGCGGTTCGACTTTTCGCACCCCTCTGCCCTGACCGAATCCCAGATCAAGGCGGTCGAAGCGGATGTGAACGCGCAGATTCGCGGCAACAGCCCGGTCACCACCCGGCTGATGAGTCCCGACGAGGCGGTCGAAGCCGGCGCGCTAGCGCTTTTCGGCGAGAAATATGGCGAGGAAGTGCGTGTGCTTTCGATGGGCCGCGAGGCCGATCTCGATTATTCAGTAGAGCTGTGTGGTGGGACGCATGTCCACGCGCTCGGTGATATCGGGCTGATGGTGATCGTCTCTGAATCGGCGGTTGCCAGCGGAGTCAGAAGGATCGAAGCGCTTACCGGCGAAGCGGCACGGCTGTGGTTTGCCGATCGTGACGCCAAGCTCAAATCGATCGCAGCGACGCTGAAATCCTCACCCGAAGAAGCGGCTGACCGTGTCGCCATTCTGATGGAAGAGCGCAAGAAGCTCGACCGGGAACTGACCGAGGCGAAAACCGCGCTGGCGCTGGCCGGCGACGGTGGCGGCGGCGCGCAGGCGACCGAGACAGAAACGATCGGCGATGTCGCGTTCAGCGGCAAGGTCATTCAGGGCCTGAACCCCAAGGAACTGCGCGGTCTGGTCGACCAGGCCAAGCAGCAACTGGGTAGCGGCGTCAGTGCTATGGTAGCCGTCAATGACGGCCGCGCGACGGTTGCGGTTGGTGTGACCGATGACCTGACCGAGCGACTGAGCGCTGTCGATCTGGTTCAGGCGGGCGTTGCAGCGGTCGGCGGCAAGGGCGGCGGCGGTCGTCCGGACATGGCGCAGGGAGGCGGTCCCGACGGGGCCAAGGCCGACGATGCGATTGCGGCTATCAGGTCTGTTCTTGCGGGCTGAGTCCGTCGGGCACCAGATCGTCGGCGGTCGCCTGACCGGTAGATGTCGACATGGATTTCAGCTTGGGTTCGTGTTCCAGATCGCCTTCTTCCTGAATCTGCTTGCGGTAGATATCGCGCAATTCATGGATCGAGGCGATGACGGGTCCCATGGCAACGCCGTTTTCGACCAGCACGGCCTCTGACAATTGCAGGGATCCCTCGAGCGCTTCTGGCACGGCATTGGTTGCGCCGGCCTGATAGAGTTCGGCGGCATGTTCAATGTCCCGCGCCCTCGCAATGATCGGCAAGTCGGGTACCCAGGCCCGGACCTTTTTGACAATCTGTACCGAGAGCACCGGCTCGTCCATCGTCAGGACCAGAGCCTTTGCATGGCCAAGCCGCAAACGGTCGAGCATTTCGTTGCGGGACACATTGCCGAACATGATCGGATAGCCCTCGCGGCGGGCTCTGGCGACGGTGTCGATATTGGTCTCCACCGCGAGATATTTCTGATTATGGGTGGTCAGCAGGTCGGCGATCAGCTTGCCCACCCGGCCAAAGCCGATGATGATGGTCTGCTGCGCTTCCACCGGCAATTCATCGGAGGCTGTGCCACCGCCGCTGCGCATTTCCATACGCCGCGCGATGTCATGGCCGAAACGGGCCAGCAGCGGCGTGATGGTCAGGCCGATGGCGGTGACAATCTGCCAGAAGGCCGCGGTCTGTGGCTGGATCAGCTGCGCTTGCGTGGCGGCCGCCAGGACAATCAATGTGGTTTCGGAGGGACTGGCCATCAGGACGCCGGCTTCGGTGGCGGTGCCGGCCCGGGCACCGGCGAAGCGGAGCAGGCTGCCGGTGACCACCGCTTTTACCAGCACGACGCCGACGACGGCGGTAACCAGGCTGGCCCAGTTTTCAATCACCACGCGAATATCGACCTGCATACCGACGGTGATCAGGAATACGCCCAGCGCCAGTCCCTTGAACGGCTGCGTGATGACCTCGACTTCGCCGTGATATTCGGTTTCTGCGATCAGCAGACCCGCGAGCAGGGCGCCGACGATCGGTGACAATCCGGTTGCGGCGGTCGCCAGACTGGCGAGGATGATGACGAGCAGGCTTACCGCCAGAAACAGTTCGGGGCTCTTGGTCCGTGCCGCCTGGGCAAAAATTCGCGGAAGAACGAGCCGTCCGAGAACAAGCATGCCGACAATGACCGCACCGCCCAGCAGCAATGTTCGTCCCAGATCATCCCAGCCGCCATCGGCGGTGATCGCGGGAGAGATCGCGCCGAGCAGGAAAATGATCGGAACAATGGCGACGTCCTCGAACAGAAGCATCGCCAGCGCCGCGCGGCCAACCGGGCTTTTCGTGCCGGACATGGGAAGCACCAGAGCTGTCGACGACAGCGCCAGCGCCAGCCCCAGCCCGAGCGCGCCGGGGGCATTCTGGCCGAGAAGATAGAGAACAGACGCAATGATCAATCCGGATGCCAGCAACTCCGCCGCGCCGACGCGGAAAACGAGCCGGCGGAGCGACCAGAGGCGTTTGAACGACAGTTCCAGTCCGATCGAGAAGAGCAGCAATATGATCCCCATTTCGGCGAACGGCTCGATTGCCTCGCGATCGCTAATGGTGACGAATTGCAGCCAGGAATATTGGTTCTGCAACGATCCCAGTCCCGAGGGACCGAGCAGGATGCCGACCAGAATGAATCCGATGATCGGCGTGATCCTGAACCGGGCAAATGCGGGAATTATGATTCCTGCCGCACCGAGAATCACGATGGCGTCAATGAAGGCTGGGTTTTCGAGCGGACTGTGCATGGGGCGACTCTATACGCGAACGATGCTATTTGTCAGCAGCTTACGTGATGGAAGGCGCGAATGATGGAAATGGATCGGGATATTGTGGTCGTCGGCGGCGGTCCGGCGGGGATGATGGCGGGATTGCTGTTCGCTCGCGCCGGATTGAAAGTGGCTGTGCTGGAGAAACATGCCGACTTTCTTCGGGATTTCCGCGGGGACACGGTTCACCCGTCGACGCTCGAGCTGTTCCATCAGCTGGGCATGCTGGATGAATTGCTGCAATTGCCACATAGCAGGCTGGAGCAAGCCTCGATCGATATCGCCGGTCGCCGGATGAAGGCCGTCGACTTTCGCCATTTGCCGGTGGCGGCGCCCTATATAGCGATGATGCCGCAATGGGATTTGCTCGATTTCATCGCGCGCAAGGCAAGGCATTATCGCGGCTTTGACTTGCGGATGGAGACCGAAGCGGTGGACCTTCTCTACGACAAGACCGACCGGGTTTGCGGGGTCAAGACGCGCGACGGGCAGAGCCTGAATGCCGGGCTGGTCATCGCTGCCGATGGCAGAAGGTCGGTGTTGCGCGGCAAAGCCGAACTGCCGTTGCGGAATATCGGCGCGCCAATGGATGTTCTGTGGTTCCGCATCAACAAGCCGGAGGGGCAGGGCGGTGACGTCTTCGGAACCGTGCAAGCGGGCAGGTTCATGGTGCTGATCGACCGCAATGATTATTATCAATGCGCCTATATCGTCAACAAGGGACAGGCCGATCAGGTGAAGGCCGCAGGGCTGGACGCGTTTCGCGCGGGATTGCGCTCGCTTGTCCCGGATCTGACTGCGGCGTTCAATCAAATCATCAGCTGGGACCAGGTCAAGATGCTGGAAGTGGCGCTTGATCGCCTTGAGCGCTGGCATCGTCCGGGATTGCTGGCGATTGGCGATGCAGCGCACGCAATGTCGCCGATTGGCGGTGTCGGGATCAATATGGCGGTGCAGGACGCCGTCTCAGCGGCTAATATTCTGGCCGGCCCAATGGCGGCGGGAGAGGATCCCGATCCGCTGCTGGAGCAGGTCTGCGCGCGCCGGATAAAGCCGGTGCGGCGGATGCAGACGCTGCAGAAACTTGCTCAGGACAGGGTGATTGCGCCGCTGTTGCGACGGGCAAAGCCGATCGAGAGGCCGCTATTTGCATTGAGGTTGCTAAACCGGGTGCCGTTGCTGCGACGGATTCCCGGGCGGGTCATCGGATTGGGATTCGGGCGAGAGGATATCCAATCGCCCGAAGCTCCCACCATTCCGGAATGACTATTTCCAGTTTTCCATTTCTTTTTCGAGATTGGAACGAACCGCTTCAAAAAACTGCTCGGTCGTCATCCACGACTGGTCTGGTCCGATGAGGATCGCGAGATCTTTGGTCATGTGACCATTTTCGACGGTCTGGATGCAGACGCGCTCCAGTGTTTCGGCAAAGCGCGTGACATCAGGTGTATCATCAAATTTGCCGCGATAGATCAGGCCGCGTGTCCAAGCGAAGATCGACGCGATCGGATTGGTTGATGTCGCCTTGCCTTGCTGATGCTGGCGGTAGTGGCGGGTAACCGTGCCGTGCGCTGCTTCCGCTTCGACGCAGTCGCCGGTCGGTGTCATCAACACCGAGGTCATCAGGCCGAGCGAACCGAAGCCCTGTGCAACCGTGTCCGACTGGACGTCGCCATCATAGTTTTTGCAGGCCCAGACAAATTTGCCGCTCCATTTCAGAGCCGAAGCAACCATGTCATCGATGAGACGATGTTCGTAAGTGATTCCGGCCTTGTCGAACTTGTCCTTGAATTCTGCCTGAAAAATTTCCTCGAACAGATCCTTGAAGCGGCCGTCATAGGCCTTCATGATCGTGTTCTTGGTCGACAGATAGACCGGCCATTCGCGGTTGAGGCCATAGTTCATCGAGGCGCGGGCAAAATCGCGAATCGAATCGTCGAGATTGTACATCGCCATGGCAATGCCGGGTGACGGGAACTGGAACACTTCTTCGTCAATTTTCGTGCCATCGTCACCGTCGAAGACCAGCCGAAGCTTGCCGGGGCCCGGTACCTTGAAGTCTGTGCAACGATATTGGTCGCCGAATGCGTGACGGCCGACAACGATTGGATCGGTCCAGCCCGGTACCAGACGCGGGACATTGTCGATCACGATTGGCTCGCGGAAGACAACCCCGCCAAGAATGTTGCGAATGGTGCCGTTCGGCGATTTCCACATCCGCTTCAGACCAAATTCCTCGACCCGGTCTTCGTCAGGGGTGATCGTCGCGCATTTGACGCCAACGCCGTGCTTCTTGATCGCATTGGCCGCATCGACGGTGATTTTGTCATTGGTGTCGTCGCGCACTTCGATCGAGAGATCGTAATAATGAAGATCGATGTCGAGATAAGGTTCAATCAGCCGTTCACGGATCCATTGCCAGATGATCCGTGTCATTTCGTCGCCATCAATTTCGATGACCGGGTTTTTGACCTTAATTTTCGACATATCGCTTAGACTTTCCTGCAACGGGAGCAAAAGGGAGGAATAGATGTTGCGAGCCTCTTAGCAAAGATTGTCATTTGTTCAACCTCGAGTTGCGGACGCTCGCGCAAAAGCCTGATGACCGTCTTCTCGATAAATCAACGGGAGTGTTGTCAGATTAATGGGCCGTCCCTAAGTAGCGTTCATGGCAATTGAGAAATATTCGAACAAGGGGCTGGGAGAAGCCAAGTGGGCTTTTCCGCCGATCCATCCTGAAGGTCGCAAATTTGCGGTTATCGCAGGGCTGGTCACTGCGTTTTTTGCCGTCATGGCATGGGAAACCCTGGCCTGGCCGATGGCCGGCATTACCATATGGGTGTTGGCGTTTTTCCGCGATCCCAAGCGGGTTACGCCGCTTGACGAAAAATATATCGTTGCGCCGGCCGATGGCCTCGTGAATCTCATCATGCCGGTAAAGCCACCTGTCGAATTGCAGGGCGAAGGCGGCCTCGGTAATGAGGAACTCATCCGGGTGTCTATATTCATGAGCGTGTTTGATGTTCACATCAACCGCACGCCCATCGAAGGAACGGTAAGGCGACAGGCCTATATTTCGGGCAAGTTCCTTAACGCCGACCTGGATAAGGCGAGCGAAGAAAACGAGCGGCAGCATTTTCTGGTCGAGCGCAATGATGGTCTGAAGGTCGGTTTTACGCAGATCGCTGGCCTTGTGGCACGCCGGATCATGTCCTTTGTCAAGGAAGGCGATTTCGTAGCTGTCGGACAACGAATAGGGCTGATTCGATTTGGTAGCCGGGTTGACGTCTATTTGCCCAAGGGGACAGAGCCCAATGTCGTCCTCGGTCAACGGACCATCGCCGGAGAAACGGTGATCGCGGTCACCGGCCAGATGAAAGAGATTGAAGGCGTCGGCCAATGATCAGCAGGCTGACCGGCTTTCGATCGGAGCAAATTTGATGGCTGACAAAGGTTCGATGAAAAGGCCCGAGAGAGGCATCCCGTTGCGGGCCTTTGTGCCCAATGCGGTCACTGCGCTCGCGCTTTGCGTCGGTTTGAGCAGCGTCCGGTTTGCCTATATGGAAAATTGGGTGCTGGCAGCGTCAGCGATTGTGCTGGCAGGCATATTGGATGGTCTTGATGGCCGCATTGCCCGATTGCTGAATGCACAGAGCCGTTTTGGCGCGGAACTAGACTCGCTGTCGGATGTTATCGCTTTTGGCGTGTCCCCGGCGCTGGTCATGTTCTTCTGGTCGACTCAATATATGCCGCAATTCGGGTGGGTGTTGGCGCTGACCATGGCCGTCGGTTGTGCGCTCAGGCTGGCGCGCTTCAATGCGTTGATCGATGATGAAGACCAGCCTCACAAATCAGCAGGCTTCCTGACCGGTATTCCGGCGCCCGTCGGCGCGGGTCTGGCGATGCTACCGTTATATTTGTGGTTGATAACCGATCAGGAAATCTTCCGCCATTATGCGCTGGTATCTCCGTGGATCGTGATCATCGCTTTTCTGATGATTTCCAATACCGCGACCTACAGCTGGTCGTCGCTGCGGCTCCGCAAGAATATCAGACTGGAGGGCATAGCGGTGATCGGGCTGCTCGGCGTTGCCCTGATCAGCGCGCCGTGGATCATGCTGACGGCGATAAGCATCGCCTATCTGTCGATGATCCCGTTCAGCGTCAGAAGCTATGCCAAGGTCAAGCGGCAGCGCGCAGCGGAGCGGACTGCAGCGAGCGGTGGCGCGTAGCCAGCTGCTGCGTTTTTACCGTCCGATGACGATAGGTCGGCGAATGCGATGCTGCTGACGTTTGATTGGTCGCAATTCCGCTCTCAATGACGCTGCGGATTTTTCCGTGATATTGAACAAACATCAGGCCGATGACCAACAGGGCGCCGGCAAAGGCGAGCGCAAAAAAAGTGGCGATAGCGATAGTGAGCATGATACGACCTCGTTTGTTCTTTCAATGAGCGCTTAATGTTCTATTTCTGTTCTCATTGTCAAGCGCTTTATCAAATCATGACAAAAATACGAATCGGGAATCAAAAGGTTGCATGATGCCATTTAGACGCGGTCAGTCGTTGGTTATCGGCGACGGACGCACTGGTACCGCTGGTTTCCGACCATGACTTCTATCTCCGCAAGTTCTTTAGTGTTCGGAAGGGCTTGTGATACCGGCCGGTGAAATGGTTGGCGCAGCAAGAGGGCGCAAACATGTTCGCCTGAACCCAATTTAGGGTTGCATTCTACTCCGCTTCGCCTTAACGGCACGCTCATTCCACATGGAAAGCACTCATACCGGTGCCGATAGCGGTCTTTCAGGTCGTTTGAGGTTCTCAGCTTTCCAGAGGCATAACCGGATAAGGAGAAATATTATGGCGGCCCCTGTCGTCACCCTACAGCAATTGATTGAAGCCGGAGCGCATTTCGGCCACCAGACCCACCGCTGGAACCCGAAGATGAAGCCATATATCTTCGGCGCCCGCAACAGCGTCCACATTCTTGACCTTTCGCAGAGCGTGCCCTTGTTCGCACGGGCACTTGATTTTATCGCCAACGCCACATCGGCTGGCGGCAAGGTCCTGTTCGTCGGTACCAAGCGTCAGGCGCAAGAGCCGATTGCCGAAGCAGCGCGCGCAAGCGGCCAGCATTTTGTCAACCATCGTTGGCTCGGCGGCATGCTGACCAACTGGAAGACAATTTCCAACTCGATCCGCCGGATGAAGACTTTGGAAGAGCAGCTCGGTGGTGACACCGCTGGCTTTACCAAGAAGGAAGTCCTGCAGATGACGCGCGAGCACATCAAGCTGGAACTGTCGCTTGGCGGTATCCGTGACATGGGCGGCATTCCCGATGTCATGTTCGTGATCGATGCCAACAAGGAAGAGCTCGCCATCAAGGAAGCCAATGTTCTGGGTATTCCGGTTGTCGCGATTCTCGATTCGAACGTTGATCCCAGCAACATCGCTTTCCCGGTTCCGGGTAATGACGATGCCGCACGGGCCATTCGCCTCTATTGCGAATCGGTTGCTGCAGCAGCCACCAAGGGCGGCCAGGACGCTTCGGTTGCAGCTGGCACAGATCTCGGAGCAGCGGTTGCTCCTCCGGTCGAGCAAATTGTTTCGAGCGAAGCCAATGCAAGTGCGATGACTTCCGGAGAGGAAGCAGCTATTGCCGATATTGCTGAGATTGCAGCAGAAATGGCACCGGCTGAAGCAGCTCCTGCTGAAGCTCCGAAAGCGGAAGAAAAAGCGGCTCCCAAGAAAGCTGCCGCGAAAAAAGATGACAAAAAGGCAGACGAAAAAGCCTGAGCTTGAAGCATCTTTTTGCAGCCATATATTGGCTGCTACGAAAAATAAGCGGGGCGACATTTTTGTCGCCCCAATTTCACATTTCCCGATCAAGAAATTGAGGAACAGATTATGGCTATTACAGCAGCAGCAGTGAAAGAACTGCGCGAGCGCACCGGCGCTGGCATGATGGATTGCAAGAAAGCGCTGAACGAAACCAATGGCGACGTCGAAGCAGCGGTTGATCTGTTGCGGACCAAAGGTCTCGCCGCAGCTCAGAAAAAATCTAGCCGTACGGCAGCAGAAGGCCTCGTCGGCGTCTCGGTCGAAGGCACCAAGGGTGTTGCTGTCGAAGTGAACAGCGAGACCGATTTCGTTGCCAAGAATGACCAGTTCCAGGATTTTGTTGCCAAGGTAACAACCGTTGCACTGGGTCTGAACAATGACGATGTCGAAGCTCTGGCTGCGGCAGATTATCCTGCTGGCGGCACCGTAAAAGACGTGCTGACCAACAATGTTGCGACAATTGGTGAAAACCAGACGATCCGCCGCATGAAGACGGTCGCCGTCTCGAGCGGGCTGGTCGTTCCTTATGTCCACAACGCTGTCACACCCACGATGGGCAAGATCGGTGTCCTGGTTGCGCTGGAAAGCACGGCTGGCGCTGACGTTCTCGAGCCACTCGGCAAGCAGATTGCGATGCATATCGCTGCTGCCTTCCCGCTGGCGCTGAACGCTGACGGCCTCGACCAGGAAATGCTCGCACGCGAGCGCGCAATCGCGACGGAAAAGGCAGCTGAATCAGGCAAGCCGGAAAATATTGTCGAGAAGATGGTCGACGGTGCGATGGCAAAATTCGCCAAGGAAAATGCATTGCTCAGCCAGGCTTTCGTGATGGACAATAAAACTCCTATCGCGCAAGTCGTCGAGCAAGCCGGTAAAGAAGCCGGTGTTGAAATCAAGCTCACCGAATATGTCCGGTTCCAGCTTGGTGAAGGCATTGAGAAGAAAGAAGAAGATTTTGCAGCGGAAGTTGCTGCTGCGGTTGCCGGCTAATCGGGCTGCAGTTTGAATATTTCAGGCGGTAACGCTTGGCAGCATGGCGCGGACTATCTATGGTCTGCGCCATTGTTGTATTTGGGGCCGGGCATTGATTCCGGCGGGATAGGATTTGCATGAAACGACCGGCGTTCAAACGGATATTGCTGAAGCTTTCCGGTGAAGTCTTGATGGGCTCAAGCGAATTCGGGATCGATCCGGAAACGGTCAATCGCATCGCGGCAGAAGTGAAGTCGGCCAAAGAGGCGGGTTTTGAATTATGTCTGGTGGTCGGGGGAGGCAATATCTTCCGCGGACTGGCTGCAGCTGCCAAGGGTTTCGAGCGGACCAGCGCGGATTATATGGGCATGCTGGCGACGGTGATGAATGCGCTGGCTGTCCAGAATGCGCTCGAGCAAATGGGCTGTGATACCCGCGTGCTGTCGGCAATCCCGATGGCGAGCGTGTGCGAACCCTATATCCGCCGCAAGGCCGTCCGCCATCTCGAAAAAGGCCGCATCGTCATTTTTGCTGCGGGAACCGGCAATCCCTATTTCACCACCGATACGGCAGCGGCGCTGCGCGCTGCAGAAATGGGCTGCGAGGCGCTTTTCAAGGGCACCAGCGTCGACGGCGTCTATAATGCCGATCCGAAGAAGGATCCCTCCGCAACGCGTTATGATGAACTGGGTTTTGATCAGGTGCTCAAAGACAATCTGAAGGTCATGGACGCCAGCGCCGTGGCACTCTGCCGCGAAAACAAGATACCGATTGTCGTATTCTCGATCCGCGAGCAGGGCAATCTGGCGACCGTCTTGAGTGGCGGCGGTACCGCAACCATGGTCGGAACAACCGAATAATATTTAGGGGAAACAGCAATGGCAAAATATGACAAAGCCGATCTGCAAAAAAGAATGAACAGCACGCTGGAAGCGCTCAAGCATGATCTGAGCGGTCTGCGTACAGGACGGGCCAACATAGCACTTCTGGATACGATAACGGTAGAGGTTTACGGCTCGAAAATGCCCCTTAACCAGGTCGCTACGGTGTCGGTGCCTGAGTCGCGCATGCTGTCGGTGCAGGTCTGGGACAAAAGCAATATTCAGCCGGTAGAAAAGGCAATCCGGTCAGCCGGTCTTGGCCTTAATCCGATGACGGATGGCCCCAATATCAGGCTTCCGATCCCCGATCTGACCGAAGAGCGCCGCAAGGACCTTGCGAAACTGACCGGTCAATTTGCCGAAAAGGCACGCATCGCTATCCGCAATGTCCGGCGCGATGGCATGGATGATCTGAAGGCCGACGAGAACAAGAAGGAAATCAGCGAGGATGACCGCAAGCGGCTCGAAACCGAAGTGCAGAAGCTGACCGACGAGATGATTGCGGAGGCCGACAAGCTGGCTGACGCAAAAGAACAGGAAATCCTCACCCAGTGAAGCTTACGCGTTCCAAGGGTGGCTCTGGAGATGCAGCGCAAAGCGTTAGCGCAATAGCAGACCCGACACATGGTGTCCGTCACATAGCGATCATCATGGATGGCAACGGACGCTGGGCGAAGCGCAAGCATCTGCCGCGCGCCCTGGGCCACAAGAAAGGCGTCGAGGCGGTACGCAATATTGTCCGCGTAGCCGGCGAAATGGGCGTCGAAGTGATGACCCTTTATGCCTTCTCATCCGAAAACTGGAATCGCCCAGAGGATGAAATCAGCGATCTCATGGGGTTGCTGCGCCAGTATATCCAGTCGGATATCAATGAATTTGTTGAAAATGGCGTGCGTCTCAAGGTCATCGGCAATTACCAGGCGCTTGAGCCGGATATTGTCGTGATGATCGACAGTGCGATCGAGAAAACGGCCGGGAATGACAGGATGACGCTCGCGGTCGCGCTCAACTATGGTGCGCAGGACGAAATGCTCAGGGCAGTCAAGCAAATCGCAACCACCGTCAAGCGGGGCGACGTCGAACCGGACGGGATCACTCTCGACCATATATCCGGTGGGCTGGATACCGCGGACTTGCCGCCGCTCGATCTGCTGGTCAGGACTTCGGGAGAGTTGCGCCTGTCCAATTTTCTCTTGTGGCAGGCGGCTTATGCCGAACTCTATTTTACCGACACGCTCTGGCCCGATTTCGACAAACAGGAGCTTGAGAAGGCTCTGAAATCATTCGGCGACCGCGAGCGACGGTTCGGTGGACGCTGAGCATGGATGAGCCCGCTGCTCCGAAACCCGGCAAGTCGAACGAATTGCAGACCCGCATCATTGTCGGCGTGCTGCTGATCGCGGCGGCTTTGCTGGCGGGATATTTTGCCGGGATGTTCTTGTGGCTGCTGGTTGTGCTCATGGCGCTCGGCATCATGAGTGAATGGGCAGGGCTGACGGGGCGTCACGAAAACCGGCGGCTGGCGATGTACGCGCTGTCGGTTCCCCTGGCGATCATGTCTCCGTGGGCGGCCGGACCATCGTTCCTGGGGCTTGGCCTGATCCTCGGTGCAGCGATGTTCGTTGCAATATTCGACCGCTCGTTCAAACTTGCGGCGGGTGTCCTCTATGCTGGATTTCCGGCTCTGGCGATTCTGTATCTGCGCGGTATCGACAATGGCATATTGATCATGCTCTGGACGCTGGCCCTGGTCTGGGCGACCGATATCGGCGCCTATTTTTCCGGTCGGGCCATCGGCGGACCGAAACTGGCTCCGCAATTCAGCCCCAATAAAACCTGGGCTGGTTTGATCGGCGGTGTAATACTGACAGCAGCGGTGAGCTTCATATTGCACGTCTATTGGGCGCTGCCCTTCCATCTTGTGCTGCTCAGCATCCCTCTTGCGGTTCTCGCGCAGATGGGTGACTTGTTCGAAAGCTGGCTCAAACGAAAGGCCGGCGCGAAGGATAGCGGGACTATCTTCCCCGGCCACGGCGGCGTGATGGATCGTCTTGACGGTCTGATTCCGGTCGCTCCGGTTGTGGCGCTGATCATGGCTGCCGACAGTCTGGGCGCGCTGTGATGACGAAATCGGTGTCCATATTTGGCGCGACGGGATCGGTTGGTCAGTCGACGCTGGACCTTGTTCGCCAGCATCCGGAACAATATAAAATCGTCGCGCTGACCGCCAATGGCAATGCTTCGCAGCTTGCCGCCCTGGCCAGGGAATTTTCTGCGGAAATCGCGGTTGTTGCCGATGACAATGCCTATGAGGAGCTGAAACTGCAGCTGGAAGGAACCTCGACCGAGGCAGCAAGCGGGAAAGAAGCGCTGATTGCGGCCGCCTCCAGGGGTGTCGACTGGACCATGGCCGCGATTGTCGGTTGTGCCGGTCTGCCGCCGACGCTTGCCGCCTTGCGCTGCGGGAAGACAGTTGCATTGGCCAACAAGGAAGCGCTGGTTTCTGCCGGTGCGTTGATGATCACCGAGGCCCGGAAGGCAGGAGCGACCCTGCTGCCCGTCGATTCCGAGCATAATGCGATATTCCAGGCCCTGCAGGGCGGGAAGATCGATCAGGTCCGCAAGATTACGTTGACCGCAAGCGGCGGCCCGTTCCGCACATGGACGCGGGAGCAGATGGCGGGTGTTACGCCAGAGCAGGCGGTAGCCCATCCCAACTGGGATATGGGCGCGAAGATCTCGGTCGACAGCGCAACCATGATGAACAAGGGGCTCGAACTGATTGAGGCCCATCACCTGTTCCCGGTCGGTCTTGAGAATATCGAGATATTGGTACACCCCCAGTCGGTTATTCATTCGATGGTCGAATATCATGACCGCTCGACGCTGGCGCAGCTGGGTTCGCCGGATATGCGGATACCGATTGCCAGCGCTCTGGCCTGGCCGGAACGGATGATGACCAATTGCGCGCCACTCGATCTCGCTGAAATCGGCAGGCTCGATTTCGAGCGGCCCGACGAGGACCGTTTCCCGGCCACCAAGATTGCCAGAGCTGCAATTACGGCGGGCGGCGCAAAGCCGGCGATGCTCAATGCTGCCAATGAAGTCGCCGTCGCCGCATTTCTCAATCGTGCGGTTCAGTTTCTGGACATCACGGAGATTGTAACGCGGCTGTTAGATAGTTATAGCCCGCCGGAACCGAGCGTGTTGGCGGACATTTTTGCGATAGACAAAGAGACGCGCGTTCGGACCGAGCAACTGGTCGAGGAATTCAAGGTTTGACGGACAACCCCGGTATATTGCTGACGCTTCTGGCGTTTCTCATTGTCATTGGCGTACTCGTGTTTGTGCACGAGATGGGACATTATCTGGTTGGCCGCTGGTGCGGTGTGAAGGCAGAAACTTTTTCCATCGGTTTTGGCAAGGAAATCGCCGGATGGACGGACAAGCGGGGAACCCGCTGGAAAGTCTGTATGCTGCCGCTGGGCGGTTACGTCCAGTTCGCTGGCGATATGGATCCGTCGGGCATGAAGAGCAAGGAATGGCTCAGCCTGCCCGCGGCAGAACGAAACCAGACCTTCCAGTCCAAATCACTATGGCAGCGCGCCGCAATCGTGATTGCCGGACCAGCGATCAATTTTATCTTCGCAATACTGATCATCATGGGTTTTGTTATCGCTTATGGCACGAGCGCCGCTCTGCCGATCGCGCAACAAATTTCGGAAAATTCGACCGCAGCGGCAATCGGTATGCAACCCGGGGACAGAGTCATATCCGTTGCCGGCGAGAAAATTGACCTGTTCGAAGATCTTCAGCAGAAAATTATAATGATACCCGATCAGAACGTCGAGATTGTCTACGAGCGGGATGGTCAGCTTATCGCCGGGCAGGGCAAGATTGGCGTCAATATCATGAAAGACCGGTTCGGAAACGAATATCGGCTCGGTTTGCTGGGAATGTCATCCAGTCAGGTGGAGTGGCGGGAAGTCAGCCCTATCGAGGCTCCGGTAGTGGCAGTGGAAAAGACCGCTGCGATTGTGGACCAAATCACCACCACTCTCGGTCAGGTCATCACCGGCAAGCGCTCGATCAAGGAACTGGGCGGGCCGCTTAAAATTGCTCAGGTTTCCGGCGAGCAGTTCAAGATGGGGCTTGAAACCTTCGTTCTGTTTGTCGCCCTGATCTCAATTAACTTGGGGTTCATCAACCTGCTGCCAATCCCCATGCTGGATGGAGGGCATCTGATGTTCTATGCGATTGAGGCGGTTCGGCGGAAGCCAGCCAGTCCAAAGGTGCAGGAGTGGGCTTTCAAGTCCGGATTTGCATTGGTCATGGTGTTCATGCTGGTGGTGACATTTAATGATTTGTCCTCATTTGGTCTGTTCCGGGCGCTGTCCGGCTGATTGACCATTGATTGACTCGCTGCATTGGGGCAGGGGGTTCGCGAAGTTGGTGCACTGGTGCCAGTTTTATTTTGTTTTGGGTTTATGGTGTGAAAGCGAGTTGGTCTGTGAATCATAAAAAGCGGATTCTACCCTTATTGATGTGCGGCACCATTTTGGGTGGTACGGCTGTTCCTTTGCAAGCACAGGAAGCAGCGCAAGCTGCACCGGTGGTGCCGGCTGAGGACACCATTAAATCCATCGTGGTCAGCGGTGCCCAGCGATTGGAGCCGACCACCGTTTTGTCCTACATGCAATTACGCGTCGGACAGACTTACACACAGGAATCGGCTGACCAGGCTTTGAAGGACCTGTTCGAGACAGAATTGTTCAAGGACGTCAGCATCCGCAACAACGATGGTGCGGTTGTAATCGACGTGGTCGAGAACCCGGTGATCAACCGCATTTTGCTGGAAGGCAACAAGCGGATCAAGGAAGACAAGATCTATCCCGAAATCCGCCTGGCTCCCCGACAGATATTTACCCGTTCAAAGGTTCGGGCCGATGTGGCTAGAATCATCGAACTATATAAGCGCAAAGGCCGGTTTGCGGCCAATGTCGAGCCGAAGATGGTACAGTTGGACCAGAATCGCGTCGATATTGTCTTCGAGATCAATGAAGGACCGAAGTCGAAGGTTCAGCAGATTAATATCATTGGCAACGAAGAGTTTTCCGACGGCAAGTTGCGCGGTGAAATGGTCACGAAACAATCGCGTTTCTACCGTTTTTTCAGTTCAAGCGACACTTATGATCCGGATCGTCTGGCATTTGACCAGCAGAAGCTCCGCCAGTTCTACCTGACCGAGGGCTATGCGGATTTTCGCGTCATTTCCGCGATCGCCGAGCTCACACCTGACAAGCGTGATTTCATCATCACCTATGTGGTCGAAGAAGGCGATCGCTATCAGTTCGGTGAAGTATCCGTGGAAAGCGACATCCGTGATTTCACGCCGGAATTCCTGACCCCTCAGCTTCCCATGAAAACGGGAGACTTCTATAACGCCAAGCAGGTTGAAGACACGGTCGAACGCCTGTCGGAAACTGCCGGCCTGTTCGGCTACGCTTTCGCCGATGTCCGGCCCGAATTCACGCGGAACAAAGACACGCTGACCATGGACATTCTGTTCCAGGTGGCGGAAAGCGACCGGGTTTATGTCGAGCGGATCGACATAAACGGAAATACGCTGACCCAGGACAAGGTCGTGCGCCGCGAATTCCGTCTCAACGAAGGCGATGCGTTTAACAGTTTCCAGGTCAAGCGGTCTGCCAACAGGATTAAATCTTTAGGCTTTTTCCAAGACGAACTGGAAATCGAGCAGAGGCAGGGCAGCGCTCCCGACCGCATCATATTGGAAGCCAATGTTGAAGAAAGGGCGACCGGCGAACTGCAGCTTTCTGCTGGCTTCTCCAGTGTTGAAAACTTTATTCTGCAGGCATCTATCCGGCAGCGGAACTTCCGTGGGAAAGGCCAGGAACTGCGAGCCAGTGCCAGCTATTCTAGCTACTCCCAATCGATCGAGCTGGGTTTTACCGAACCTTATCTGTTTGACCGGAATATTGCAGTGGGCGCCGACATTTTTCGCCGTGACACGAACAGCTTCAACTTTGTGAATAACAATCGTGAAACCACCTTTGAACAGCTTACCACAGGTTTCCAAATCCGGGCTGGTGTCCCGATTACCGAATATCTGTCCGCTTCGCTGCGCTACGGCCTCAGCCACGATGACGTGACGCTCGAACCAAGCCTGTTCTTTCAGGACAGCAATGGCGATGGGATAAGGGGGAATAGTCCGGGCGATCAGTGTGACCCGCTTGTAGCCGGACGCTTTCTTTGCGATGCTTTGGGCAGTCGCACAACCTCGTCGCTCGGCGCATCGTTAATCTATGACGATCGCGACAATCGTATCCGGCCGACCCGTGGCCAATCAATAGTCGGCAGTGTAGATTTTGCCGGTTTGGGCGGTAGCGTAAAATATCTCCGTGGCCGTCTGAATGCTTCCAAACATTGGCGTGTCCTGGGCGACTTTATCTTTACGGCCAGTGCCGAGGGTGGATATATCCACCCGCTTGAAGATCGAGGCAGTGCAGCGGACGGTATCGATGATGTTCGGCTGACTGACCGCTTTTTCCTGGGTGAACCGCAGATTCGGGGTTTTGACATCCGGGGTGTTGGTCCACGCGTCGTGCGCTCAACGACAATCCCGGGACTGGATACCAACGGCAATCCGATCAATCAGCTTGTGGAAGTAACCAATGGTACCCAGACTGACGATGCTATCGGCGGTCGAGCCTATTATTTGGCACGGGCAGAGCTTGAAATCCCGCTTGGTTCCGGTGCGCGCGAACTTGGTCTGCGCCCATCCATCTTCGTCGATGTCGGGGCCGTGTTCAATGTCGTCCAGCCTTTGCTGTTGACCGATGCCCAAACCCAGAGCTTCGGCTCGCGCCAGGTTTTTGATGCGGCCGGTGATCCGGTTCTCGATGCCAACGGGAACGCCACGTTTGAATCAGCGCCGCAATATTTGACCGTCAATGCCGCTGGTGAAGCGGTGACGACATTTGATGCGATGACCGGTGGCGTCGCAAATCCGATCGCGACCAGTTTCACGGAAAGATTCTTCGGCGACTCGATAAACCCGCGATTGTCGGTGGGTATTGGCGTGAACTGGAATTCACCATTTGGTCCATTCAGGATCGACGTCGCCAAGGCTCTGTTGAAAGAGCCGGGTGATGATACTAAACTATTCACATTTAACGTAGGAACCCAATTCTGATGACCATTATTTCAAAGACGATTCTGAAATCAGCCGCAGTTGCTATGGTAGCATTGACAGCACCGGCATTGGTGTCCGCGCCCGCGATGGCACAATCGAAGTCGAGCATAGCCATGGCCAATTACGAAGCAGCGATGGCGAAATCGCAGGCTTATACGGTGGCGATGACGCAGATGCAGACCACCTATAAGACTGACATTGATGCAATCAATGCTCGTGCGGCGGCGCTGCAAACGGAACTCAAGCCAGTCGTAGAAGCTTATAATGCAGCGGTTCAAAAACCTGGCGCAACCCCGCAATCGGTACAGCCTCAGGCTCAGGCATTGCAGGCAAAGCAGCAATCTGCCCAGCAGGAACTCGCCGGGCTTCGGCAGAGAATCAATCTTGCAACAGCATATGTCGAAGAACAGATCGCCTTGAAGCTGGAAGCGGCGGTTAAAGCGACGATGAAAGCAAAGAATGTCGATCTGGTTCTGTCGCCGCAAGCCGTTATCGCGCGCGAGCCCCATGTTGATATCACCGATGCGATTGTTATCGAACTGAACAAGCTGGTGCCATCGGTATCGATTACGCCACCTGCCGGATGGGAGCCAGGCAAAGCAAATCAGCAGCAGCCACCTGCGGCCCAGCCAGCAAGCCGCTAGTTGAGTATTGATGACCGAACTTCTCAACTATGATGTGACCAAGGTGATGGCGGTGTTACCGCACCGCTATCCCATGTTGCTGGTCGATCGGGTGGAAGAGCTCATCAAGGATGAATCCATCCGGGCGATCAAGGCCGTCACAATAAACGAAGGCTTTTTCCAGGGGCATTTTCCGGGTCGTCCGATCATGCCGGGTGTCCTGATTGTCGAGGCGCTGGCGCAAGCCGCCGGCGTTCTGGCAATGGAGAGCTTCGACATGGTTGGATCGGGCAAGCTGGTCTATTTTATGGCCATCGACGGGGCGAAGTTTCGCCAACCGGTCGAGCCTGGTTGCTTGCTGTCCTTGAACGTGAAATTTGAACAGAAGCGTGCGCGTGTCTGCAAATTCTCCGGGCAGGCGATGATCGGCGACAAACTGGCTGCCGAAGCGAACTTCACCGCGATGATCGCCGATCCGCCTTCGACGTAAGCTTTTGCAAAAGAATCTTGCCCTTTTGCCATTCCGCGGTTAATGCGCCGCTTCCGTTAAATTTATTCGCTTTGGGTCTGGTCGGTAACCAGCCTGTTTAGGAGCCGAAAATGAAATCCGATACGCATCCAGATTATCACATGATCACCGTTCAGATGACCGATGGCACGACTTTTGAAACCCGTTCGACATGGGGCAAAGAAGGCGACACGCTTCAACTCGACATTGATCCGTCATCGCACCCTGCATGGACAGGCGGCAACCAGCGTCTTCTCGACCAGGGTGGCCAGGTGGCTCGCTTCAACAAGCGCTTTGGTGGTTTGTCGCTCAAAAAGAGCTAATACATGGTTGAGGCTATTGATTAGCCTCAACTTTTACCACAATTTGATCTGGCCCAGCCAGGAAGATAGCAGGGAAAGCTTTTCCCGGTATATTTCTGTGGCCCGCTCAGCTGTGGTTTGGACAAACTGGATCCGCGATCCCGAACCCAGCTGCCCGATCAAGTGACGGTCGGCGCGAATGACCTGCGCTATCCGGGGGTAGCCTCCGGTTGTCTGAGCGTCAGGGCCGAGCAGATAGGGCTGTCCGCTGGGCGGCAATTGGATTGTTCCCGGAAACACGGCTGCGCTTGGCATGTTGGATGTTTCGCTGGCGATCAGCGATATTCCCTCGAGGACCAGCCCCATTCTATTGGCGCGGGCTCCGACGGTGTAGGGATCCAGACACAGGTTATCCAAAATCGGCATGTTCGGTCCGGTTGCTTCCGGACCGGCGGTAATCCTCAGAACATGGTCATCGCTGTAATATGGCCGCAGATTTTCTGGTGTGGTTCGCGCCGACTCGACGCTGGACTCGCTATCGGCGAACGCGATCACGTCCTCGGCTCTGAGCGCACGTCCATGAAAGCCACCGAGGCCAGCGGCCAGACAGGTTGACTGGCCGCCCAGCAGAGGTTCTGCCTCGATTTCTGCCGATATGGCAAGATATGTTCGACATCCGGGTCGGCTGGGGCCGATATGGATATTGTCTCCCGCAACCAGTCTCAATCTATGATGCTGGGGATGGTCGTGGCCGTTAATCCGGACATAGGCAGCAGCGCCAACGACGGCGATCGAACATGGGGCGTTCAACTGGAAAATGGCATCCGTCAGCGTGATTTCCAGGCCGATCGCGCCAAAGGACTTGCCGACGAGGAAATTTGCCAGCGCAAGTGACAGGCAATCGGCCGCGCCTGCCGCGGGCATCCCGAGATGCCGATGACCGGTGAATGGAGCGCCTTGCAAGCTGGTTTGCAACCCGGCTTTTATAACCGTGATGCTCATCCATCCGCCTCCGGTTGCCAGTGTTCGAATGTTTCCTTTGAAATGGACTCGAAACGAATATTCTGTCCGGCCGAGAGCAAAGCCGGCTGGTCTCTCGAAGGATCAAACAAGCGGAGCGGCGTCCGGCCGATGATCGGCCAACCGCCGGGACTGTCGAAGGAGTAGATGCAGCTTTGCTGGCCGATAATACCGATTGAACCCGCGGCAACCAATTGTCGCGGATTGTCGAGCCGGCCAATTGCTGGACTGTTTTCGTTGCTCTCGAGATAGGCAAAGCCGGGCATGAACCCGAGCATGGCGACGCGGTGCAGTTGTGCAACGTGCCAGGATGGCAGGTCTTTGGCCGCGATCCCGAGTCTATTGGCAATATAGTCGCGATCCGGGGCGAATTCCGGCTCGTAGCAGACGGGAATTGTTACGGCTGGGAGTGCGCCGGGGGTGACGACGGTCCGGTCGGCGAGCTGTTTGGAAACCATTCTGGCAGCTTCGTCGGGCGCGGTGAGAGCGGGGTCAAATTGCACAGCTATGCTGTCGATACCCGGAACGATCTCGGTCCAGTATCGACTGGCTGAAAAGGCTATCTGAGCGGCAATGATGGCTTCCCAGTCGGGCAGCTTGATATTGATCCAGTCATCACAGATGTGGATAGCAGCATCGTCCATGGTCACTATCTACCGGACCCGATCAATATACCCGCTTGTTCCAGAGCCGTGCGCATCCGCCTGGCGGTTTCCAGGGCACCGTCGCTGTCCGAATGGAGGCAAAGCGTCTGTGCTCCAATCGTCAGAGAAGTGCCGTCTTGTGCCGGCAAGGGCGTGGCTTTCGCCAGGCTCAGGCCTTGCCGAATCCGGTCGTCTTCATCTGCAATTACCGCGCCGGCTTCGCTGCGCGGAACCAGCCTGCCGTTGCTGCTATATTGGCGATCGATGAATGCCTCGGCGATGAAGGAAATCCCTTTGTCGCTGGCTTTCCGCTCGACCAGCGAGCCAGGCATGCCGACAAGAGCGAGGTTGGCGCGCGCTGCCATATCGACCAGAAGGGTCGACAGGCCGGGGTCGTCCTGCGCATCGTTATAAAGTGCGCCGTGCGGCTTGATATGGGTCAGGTTTACGCGGACTTCTGCCGCAATCTCTGTGATGTCCTGCAGTTGCCGTGTCAGGCTGGCTTCGAGATCTGCCGGCGAGATGTCCATGGAGGTCCGGCCGAAACCGGCCCGATCGGGATAAGAGGGATGGGCGCCTGGGGCGATTGAACCGGATTTTGCGGCCATCAACATGGTCCGCATGACATCTGGCGACCCCGCATGACCGCCACAGGCGATATTGCAGCTGGAGACAATGTCCATGATTGCAATATCGCGGGCGATGCCATCCGGGCTATCGGTCTCGCCGAGGTCCGCATTCAGATCGATCATCGACGTCACGGCCAGAAGCCCAATGCACGGGCAATCAAGCGGAAACCCAGTCCGGTAGTGACCAGCAATATGGCGACACCCAGAATATTGGCCTTGAGGCCATTGGCATATTGGCCGAGCAAATTCCGGTCATTGGCCAGCTTGAGCAGAAACAGCGCGACAATAGGGAGCAGCAGTCCATTGGCAATCTGGGCGACAAATATCAGTTCAACCGGACGATATCCTGAGAGCGCCGCGACCGTGCCGGAGATGATCACTATCAGGGCACCGATCTGGAACGGCCTGCGCGAGCCGGAGGATTTGAAAATCTCTTGCACGATATAGCCGGTCGCCAACGGGGCGGTGATGGCGGAGGTCAGGCCCGCCGCGAATAGCCCCGCGCCCAGCGTGAAGGTCGCCATGCTGCCGAACAGAGGTGTAAGCTGCTGGGCCATATCCACGGCATTTTCGATCGTCTTGCCACTGCCGAACAGGCTGGCCGCTGCCGTTGCCAATATGGTCATCGATACCAGTCCGCCAATGCCGATCGAGAGCGTCGTGTCCAGCTGTGCGTCGGGCAATTGCTTTGCATCCCAGCGCTCCCGGACACTCGCCGCGTGAAGAAACAGATTATAGGGGACGATAGTGGTGCCGATGAGGGCAATTGCGGTCATCAGGCCGCCATCGGGGACCGAGGGAATGAAGCCTCGCAACAGAGCGCCCAGATCCGGCCTGATAAGCAGAAAGGTCAGAAGAAAGGCCAGGCTCATCAGCATCACCAGAGCGATCAGGATATTCTCTATCCATTTAGGCTTTGTGAAAACCAGCATCAACGACGCGAACAGGGCAATGGAGATGATCACCGGCGCTATGCCAAATGCCAGTGGGCCTCCATTGATGGCTTCCAGACCCAGCGCAGCTCCCGACATGTTGCCCGCTTCATATGCTGCGTTGCCGAGCACAAGCGCGGAAATCAGAAGCAGGGAGGCAAGAATGCGGCCAATTGGCGATGCAATGGTTTTCAGCATGGCTTCGGCCAGGCCGAGCTGCGTGACCAGCGCGATGCGGACCGCGAAGCTTTGCAGAATGATCGTCGTGATGGTGGCAAATACCAGAGCCCACAGCAGCGCGAAGCCGAAATTGGCGCCTGCCAGGGTACAGGCCGTGACGGTTCCCGGGCCGATGAATGCAGCGGAAACCATCATGCCGGGACCGGGGCGATAGCGACTGAGTTTCATTATTATTGCGCCATTTCTTCAACGGTTCCAGGGCCAGGGCTTTTTGCGGTACCATTTGGTAATCACATATTTGGTGCCGCTCCGGACCTTCATCCCATGGTGCAGGGTCCGGTCGTTGACGCTACCATCGCGATTGCGGTTATTCCAGCATAGCATCGTTCCGGACACGGGAGTGAAGCTCTTCTTGAACTGCGGAAAGCGGGTTGCTCCGCCGGCGACCGGTTCGTTGAGATAGATCATGAATGTCCAGGTTCTCTGGCCGGAGATGGAGCAATATTTTGCAAAATCTCCGCCGCCCGGATCGAAGAAATCCGTATGGGCCTTGAATTCCTGACCAACCGCATAGCGTTGGCCCTGCAAGGGCTCGCCATATGCTTTGTCGATGCCGGAAAAACCGCAGATTTTCCGGTCAATCCCTGCGACGAAGCCATCCGAATGATCGAGATCGCAGGTTTCGCTGGTACGGAAATAGTTGTCGCCATTGGGATCCGCGATGGTCGAAGGGCGACGTTGCTGGTCGATCAGCGTAACGAGCTTTTCGCATTCCGCCTGATCGAGGAAGTTTTTCACAATGCATAGTTCGATTCCCTCGCGTGGAAAGCGCTGCACCTTTCCCGAGGCCACGAGATAGTCAGCCGATGTGTCATTGGAATCTGTCATGCGAACGTTCGGACCGGCTCCTGCTTAGTCGGTAGGACGATAAATGAATCGCCGTTGATCGCAACCGCTCTTTGCGGCTTCGGTCATTTTGCATATAAGCGCGATCAATGGTGAAAAGTTCCTCTGATTCCTGCGATCGCAACGGTTTCACTCTGGTCGAGATGATGGTGGCGCTGTTCATTTTTGCGATGCTGTCGGTGGCGGGCGTGATCATGTTGCGCTCCGCGGTCGACAGCGATGCGGTCACCGCCGACAATCTTGGTCAAATGGCGGAGATGCAGCGTTTCGTTTCCTTGATGGAAGCCGATTTGAGCCAGGCTTTGCCACGAACCTATCGCGATGAAGCCGGCGACCAGATGCCTGCGTTTGACAGCGAACAGGGCGGGAGCGAGGCAGGCTTCCTCAAATTCACCCGGGGCGGCCAGAGCAATATCAATGGCGAGGCACGATCCAATCTCGAGCGGGTCGAATATCGGCTTACCGACGGCAATCTGGAGCGGTGGCGATACCGGATGACCGATGGCGGTTCAATCGATCAACCAGCTGTCCTGATCTCCGATCTCGGAGATCTGACCGTGCGATTCCGCGACCGGCGCGGCCAGTGGTCCGCTGGCTGGCAAACCGAAAGGCTGGCCGATCTGCCGCGGGCGATCGAAATCCGGTTCGAACGGGCAGGGCGCTCCTATCGCCACCTCTTCCTCGTTGGGACAGGCTATTTGTGAGCCCGCCAAAGCATATCATATCCGGCGGAGAACGCGGCGCGGCGCTGTTGACGGTGTTGTTGCTCGTGGCCGTGATTGCGATACTGGCGGCTCACGGAATCGACCGTCTGGCTGGCGCAACCAAGCTGGCCTCCAATGCGCGCGAACTGTCACAGGCGAAAGCCTATCTGATTGCTGCCGAAGCAATCGGGATCCAGTCGGCAGGGCAGATCGTATCTGCTTCTCCCGGGCGGACCATCAATGCCGGTGGCTGGAACGGCCGGGAGCAGACATTTCCGGTACCCGGCGGAATGATCACGGCATCGCTTGCCGACGGGGGGAACTGCTTCAACATCAACAGCCTCGTGACGCAACAGCAAGCGACCTTGTCAGCCAGGCCGGAAGGACTCGCACAATTTTCGCGGCTGATGGTCATGCTCGGCATATTGGATGGCGATGCCGCCGATATTGCGGCATCGGTTTCCGACTGGATCGATAGCGATATGGTCGCTGCCCCGCGCGGGGCCGAGGATCAATATTATCTGCAGCAGGAGCAACCCTATCGCACCGC
>TARA_R110000772_G_scaffold55602_3_pt1 | contig 38381 bp, 44 predicted proteins | sample TARA_R110000772 | Tara Oceans TARA_R110000772 (sample SAMEA4397948) | marine metagenome | biome: Polar Biome; feature: [SRF] surface water layer (ENVO:00010504); material: water (ENVO:00002006), including particulate matter (ENVO:01000060) such as... | depth 5 m | reverse complement strand
CTTGGGTCTAGTCAAGTAACAGCGATAGAAACAGAGGTTAAATCTAAGATAGACAGTTACGCAAATCCATCGTCAGTAACCCTTACAGTAAGCGATTAACCTCTCGACATTATATTGTTGTATATTTGATATAATTCAATTTTATTACAATGTACACTAACATGATAATCATAGACGACTTCTATGATGACGTAGATGAACTCAGAGAGTTTGCTTTATCCCAGAACTTTGACATCACTGGAAACTACCCTGGTAACAGGACCAAGGCTTTTTGCGAGAACGAAGGTGTTAAAAATATTATATCTGACGCGCTTTCATCGGTGGGTAAAATAACTTATTGGCCTGAAGAGTTTGATAACTACAATGGTGCTTTTCAAATTACCACCGCCCAAGATAGATCTTGGATTCATTGTGACACAGGAACCAATTGGGCCGCTGTCTGTTATCTTACGCCAGATGCACCGTTGTCTTCGGGGACAGGTTTTTACAAACATAAAGAAACCGGACTATTATCTTCTGAAGTAAACTTGGATGACTCACAAGATATCACCAAGTGGGAAGTAGTAAGTTTAATTGGTAACGTATACAATAGGCTTATTCTTTTTAGGAGTGATCAATTTCATTGCGCTTTAAATTACTTTGGTACAGAGCATAGTGACGGTCGATTGTTTCAAACTTTCTTTTTTGATGTAGAGTGAATATAGTCTTTCATGTAGGCTATTATGAATCCCCTTGGAATTGTTACACTCCAGGCTTAGGGGGAACAGAGCAGTGTGTGAATAAATTAGCAGTGTCGTTAGCCACTAGGGGACACAAGTTGTTTGTAGTAGGACAGGTAGAGCATACAACCATACTTGCAGAACACACGGACGAAGTTGCCATACAGTATTTGCCTCTTGATAGTTTTGATAAACTACCAGAAGAAATAGATGTTTTAATTGGTGTCTCTTATCTTCATTTCTATAAATATTACAACTGTGCACAGGTTAAGAAGATTTTGTTTTGGCTACATAACGAAGAACCCTTCAATTGGTTTGAGGGTGATGAAATGTCAGAAGAAGACATTCAGGAATCATATGATTTATGCGACAATATAATCTGTTTAACCAACTGGCACAAAGAACATTTCTTATCTTCTAATCCCAGGCTCGAAAACAAGATAAAAATAATAGGTAATGGTATTTCTTTATCAGACATTCAAAAAGCAGAGTATAAAGTTCCTGGAAGTTATTTGTATTCTTCTCATCCAGAAAGAGGGTTGAATAAACTTTTAAACGAATGGTCAATAATTAAACGAAAACAACCATACGCTACACTTGCTATTGCTACCCCAGCCTACGGCTTAGAATACTACAATGAAAACTTTGCAGAAAAAGTTAAAAGTTTAAAAGATCTAAATGTAACTTTCTTGGGATCTCTTTCTACAAAAGAACTTTATAAGAGAATGGGAACCACAGAGACCTGGTATTATCCAACAGACTACAATGAGACATATTGTATTACGGCTCTAGAGATGATGGCTCATGACGTTATAGTAGACACTAATGAGATTGCAGGGCTTAAAGAAACGATAAATGGTTTTAATAAATCTACGGACAAAGAAAAAATTAACGAATATGTTAAGACTAGAGACTGGTTTAACATAGGTGATGAATGGTTAAATTTAATAGAAAACAAAATGAGCGCAGGACCTATACTTTCAAAAACACAACCAACAGCGACAACATTAACGGTTACCGAAGACAGAGATGCGGATATGACATATGTAATATGTTTAGATCCAACCCATCAAAAACAAGAAGAGATAAAGAAAAGATTCAAAGAGTTTGGTTTTAAGTCTGAATTAACTGTGTGGGAGGCTTGCAACGGTAAGACTGGTAAAAATATGCCGGCTGATTATGGGGTTTATCAAGACTGGATTAAGTCTAACTCGCAGAGTCGTTTTTACCTTAGAGGAATAACTGATGGAGAGATCGGTTGTGCTGCGTCGCATAACGCGGTTTGGAAAGATGCATCCAAAAAAAAATACAAAAAGATTTTAATACTAGAGGAAGACTTTTCTGTAAAAAGAAAATTCAAAGCCAGTGAATTGGAGACGGATAAACACTGGACATTAATGTATTTGTCTTGTAATTTTATGGAGCCCCCAACAGACGTAAATAAATATTTATGTAAGCCCAAGTATGCTTATAACGCCCACGCATATATGCTGACCGACGAAGGAATACAAAGAATACTTGAACAGAACTTTCATGACTATTTTTTTCCTGTTGATGAGTTTCTTCCCGCTACATTTTGTGATCACCCAAGAGGCGATTTAGATTTCATAACCCAGGACACTATTGCTTTAGCAGTGAAAGATGATTTTCTAGGTCAGACTAGTACTCGCGAAACGTCTACAACGGAGCCAACACCAATTAACTCCTTGTCAGATTATTCTTATCAAGAATTTGTAAATAGGTTTATTCATGAGGCGGCTAAAACAAAAGAATGGGACTTAGTTGTTGATGAAACAATGCCAGATGTTTTTTCTTATCCGCTGTTTACTGAAGAGTTTTGCAGTCTAGTAATTGCCGAAGCGAACAAGTTAGACGAGTGGACAAAAGAGCGCCATGAACACTACCCAACAACGGATATATTATTAGAATCAATTGGATTGGATAAAATCTACTCTCGGGTTTTAAAAGAATTCGTTTATCCTTGTGCTATTCACAGGTGGAAGTTGGAAGGTAATCCTTGGCCTGATTTGTCTAGTGAGAATTTTATGATAAAATACAAAGAAGATGTTCAAGGCCATCTTTCCTTACATCATGACAGCGGTTCTATATCTTGTGTTTTGACTTTAAATAGAGACTTTGAGGGTGGAGGTACTTGGTTCTGGAGACAACAAAAAGTTCACAAAGGAAACGTCGGAGAGATATCTATACACCCAGCCCAGATAACACATAGACATGGGGGTCGACCAATATCCAGGGGAGAAAGATATATAATTGTTTCATTTTGTTCTAAGCCATGAGTACCACACCTAAATATTATATTGGGAAGCATAAACGTATTGAAGCCTTTGACGTTGTTCTGGACTTTCAAGCAGACAACTATAACCTGGGTACCGCCATTACATACCTATTGAGGGCTGGTAAAAAACCAGATAATCCAATTACTCAAGATATACAAAAAGCCATAGCCCATTTACAAAAAGAATTAGAGCATCAACTTCATTTAAAATCAAAATAGAATGTGGTCAGTAAATGATTTTAGTGAGGATAGGTATAAAGTGTTAAGAGATAAACACGATTTTAATCCTAAAAAAATTATAGATATTGGTGCCAATTACGGTGGGTGGTACAATTTTATAAAAAATATTTATCCGAATGCACAAACCCTAAGTGTCGAAGCAAATCCAAACCACACTAATGAACTAATCAAGGTTAACCCTAATTCTATTATTGTGTGCTTAGGAAAAGAAAAAGGCACGACTCGATTTCACATTAATAAATCAGATCCCGGATGTACTGGGGCTTCAATGTACAAGGAGCAAACAGAATATTATCAAGACGCTACAGAGATTATCTTACCAGTAATTACTTTAGATTCACTAGATCAACAATTTGATTTAATTAAAATGGATGTTCAAGGGGCAGAACTTGACATTATTAAAGGGGGAATAAATACGATTAAAAAATCATCTGTTCTGCAATTAGAATTAGGAATGCTTGAGTATAACCAGGGAGCGCCTAAAGCCAGTGAAATGATTTCTTATTTATATAATATAGGATTTGATTTATTTGATATTACTACTTTTCATTATTGGGATAATAAACTTAATCAAAGCGATATGTTCTTTTTGAATAGAAATAAAATAAGTATAGGCATGTAGTTACGGTATTTCTTATCGTTATAAACGGTAGTATATTTGATCAATGGCAACGAAAAAAGATTATCGATTAACAAAGGTTGGAGTCTCTGGTTTTAACAAACCCAAAAGAACACCATCCCATCCCAAGAAATCACACGTTGTGGTCGCAAAAGAGGGAGACAAAATAAAGATAATTAGATTTGGAGAGCAAGGAGCAGACACGGTAACAGAGAAAAACCCTAGTCCTTCACGTGCTAAAAAGAAAGCATCCTTTAAGGCCAGGCATGCAAAGAACATTAAGAGAGGAAAAATGAGTGCTGCCTACTGGGCTAACTTAGTAAAGTGGTAGTTTTCAGGCACCATGTCGAAGTGGACGAAAAAAGATTAATGGCTTATATAAGATCTCACATAGCGAACTTATCAAGTAGTGACGTAAATTTGAAACATCTAAAAACAAAAAGATAATGCATCAAGGTTATAATAGTAGAGACGACGAGTCTATGGGAGAAAGAGATTATCTCCGAGGCATTAAGAATAAATTTTTTCAAAGTCTTAAAGACAGAAGAAACGAGAGTCGTGGAGAAAACAAAGAAATGGGAAGACGACCTAATGATTTTGTTAATGCAAAAGCAGGTGGTAAGTTGAGTGAGATGTACGGTTCAGGCGGGGCAATGAAGTATCGCAAAGGAGGAGCCAACTTAGCAATGACTAACAGCGAGGCTGTGAGAAGCGGACGTGCTGGAAGAGGTGCAGGAGAACAAGCATATGGTATGGGCGGAAAGATGGACTACGAAAAGGGTGGTATGTTGAAGGCTCTACTAGATGATCCAAAGCAAAGAGAGATGGCACGAGCCATTCTAAGTGACACCAATACCAAGGCTGTAACAGATGGAAAGGCTGGCCGTTATGAAATGGGTGGTGAGGTAGTTGAAGGTGATGAAAAAAAGACTTACATAAAACAAATTAGTCCAAAGTCTACGGAAGACTTCCCTTCTGAAATGTACAATGCGTCTATGCCTCTACTAAGAGACATGCTTAGGGGATCAAAACTTGCTCCTCAAGATGAGCAGATGATTGCAGAGTTCGTTATAGGAACAGAGGACATTGGTTCTGTTGATCCTCGATACAGAGATATGGCACAAAGGGCTAAATCAGGAGGAATGGAATATTTGAAATCAGACGAAGGTGGAAACTTCCTTCAAGAGAAGTACTTTGACCAAGCAACAGGACAAGAAGTAGGAGACGAATTTGTTCTTGCTCTTAAACAAAGAGGCGAAGGTTTTTACCCACTCAGCAATATGTCAGGTGAGGGTAAATATGTTTATGAAGTAAGATAACTTTTACATTTACATAGGAACAAAAAAAGGGGGCTTATGGCCCCCTCTTTTATTATCTGCGTTTAGGAATTTATTTATTCAATATCAACACTCCGTTGACTACTTTATGAGTAGGCTTGTGTGTCCGAACACCTGTTGATCCAGAAGCAAAATAACCATAAGCCTTACTTCCTTTTTTATTCTCCCAGTAGTTAACATAGTGATCGTCTTCAAAGTAGAAGGTGTATCCGTTTGTTACTGTAGGAAATACGTCAGCATTTTTGATGTAAGACTCTGCTTGATTCATTAAGGCCCCAAGCAATTCTTGGGCTTTATACTTCGACTTAATGTCAAAGTGTCTGTCACGAGGTACACGATTCCCTAAAGGATATAGTGTGTGTTGTATACCACATTCGATTAAGGGCCACATGGACTCTCTTACTTGTGGTTGATCTTGTGCTTGTGCTCCCAACGAGAGAGCAACGGCTAACGATAAAAATAGATGTTTCATTTTATTAAAGATTTGGTTTCACTCCTGTAAACCTAAGAATAATATTTTAGATTTGCAAGAACAACTATAAAATTTAATTGAGATGAGTACAGAAAGCAACATGGAACAAGCAGTTAAAGATGCTGGTTTCGAAATAATGAGTGGTCCACCTGAAGGGATGGGCACAGCACCGGAGGCTCCTGCTCCACAAGCAGCAGAAGTTACTCCAAATAATACACCAGCCGAACCCGCTCCACAAACAGCGGCACCGGTTGAGCAAGCAACGCAGGAACCCGCGCCTGTGCAAGAGCAAGTGGCACAAGAGCCACAACCTCAAGTAGAAAGCGGAAGTTCTATGACAAACGAACAATCTGTTTCGAAGTTAGATTTTTTAGATAGCCTTGGTTCTCCCGAAATGGAAGCACCCGCTGTACAAGAGTCTAATCAAGTAGCAGAGGAAGCGTCAAATCTAGACCCTCGAATTAAAGTTATTGCTGATTTTGTAGAGAAGACAGGAAGAAACCCAGAAGATTGGTTTCGCTATCAGTCCTTAGAGCCATCCGAAATGGATGACCGTACTGTAATGCGTGTCCACCTTGCAAGTGAATATCCTTCTTTAGGTAACGATGAAGTTGATACTTTAATTAACTCTAAGTATAAGGTAGATGATACATTATATGGCGAAGACGAGACGAAGGTTGCAAAACTGCAACTGAAGATTGACGCACAAAAGGCTAGACAGGCAATTGACACACTCCGTAGTGAGTATGTTTCACCGGCTGTTGAACCAAATAATGATGGAAGTGCAGATGGTGGTAATCCATTTGATACGCCATGGATACAAGATAGCGGACGCTCGCTTGCAGGATTAGATAAAATATCTTTTGACCTGCCTAGTGGAAAAGAGTTTCACTATGGTGTATCTGAGACATATCGAAATGATTTAAACAAGTCTAACACTAACATGAATGAGTACTTTGAGAAGTACGTAGATGACAAAGGGTCTTGGGATCACGACCTCTGGAATATGCACAGGACTGTCACAGACAACCTGCCTAGTATTATAGAGAATGTGTATCGACAAGGTATGAGCGATGGTCAAAGGGGTATAGTCGAAAAGGCTGCGAACATTGACTCTAGCGGACCAGCGGCACCGGTACAACCTCAGAACAACTCAGTTGCTAACCAGGTGCTTGATGCACTAGGAAGGCGACAACCATTTTTAAATAATAAATTTTAAAATAAACTATAATGGCAAATACATTTCCTCCAGTTTTTAATGACAACAAGCCTGCTGTCTTTAGACAATTGGATCCAGCGAAATACTCTTCTTTAGGAGATTTCATTGACGAGATTAACGCTCCTGATAACAGGGATCAGTTAGTCAAAACTTATGGTTACCAGCAAATCTCTGGTGGCTTAACAGGATTTTTATCCTTAACCGGTGCTATCAGAGCATCTGGAACAGCCGACGAGGTTCAGTACTGGGAAGAGACTAGATTGCATTCAACTGCAAAAGTTACTCCAACAGCAACTGCTGCTGTCGCTGCAACAACTGTTACTGCTACTAAAGCAGTAGGTGACGCTTCAGTTCTTCGTTTAAATGACGTAGTACTTATAGCCGGTCAAGATCGCTTTATCGTTGCTGCTATTTCCCCAACAGGAGAGATTGCTTCAACAGCGACTGCATCTTATACATTTGAATCATTGGCAACTACAGGACTTACTGCGGCAGGAACTGTTGCTGCTGTTGAGATTCCCGTTATTGGTAACTTGTTCGGACAAGGAACTGATCAAAACAAAGGTTACTTAGAGAGTAACGTAATCAAGCGTACTAACCCTTATAACATTATAAAGGAAGTATTCAAGGTTACAGGATCTCAAGCAACTAACATTGGTTGGATCAACGTAGGTAACGGAGACTACAGATGGTATGTTAAAGGAGAGATGGACACTCGTGCTCGTTTCTTAGACAAGCGTGAAATGATGATGCTTCTCGGTGAGAAGATTGGAAACGCTGCTAACTTAGATGCTGCTGTTGCTAACATTACTGGTGGTGAGGGTTACTTCTCTGCTATCGAAAACAGAGGTATTGTTCATGACGGACAGATCGACGGATTCGACGAGTTAGATGTTCTTATCGCAGAACTTGACAAGCAAGGCGCTGCTCCTGAGTACGCTATGTATGTTAACACTACACAAGGTCTAGCAATTGATGACATGGTAGCAACTATGAATGGTGCTGCTGGATTCGGAAACGGAACTAATGGCATTAGTGCTTTTGGTGGTCGTGGTGCTGAGTTAGGATTCCAATCGTTTATTCGTGGAGGGTATACTTTCCACAAGCATGCTTGGAAACTTCTTAACGATCCTACTTTGTTAGGTGCCGCAGATGCTAAGTACAAAGGTGCTATGATTCCTTTGACTACGGTTGTAGATCCAAAGACTGGCGATCGTGCTGCTGCTTTGGAACTTAACTACAAGGATACAAACGGATATAGCCGTGAGATGGAGCACTGGATGACCGGTTCTATTTTAGGTGTCAATAACACAAATACTGACGACCTTCAATTTAACTATCGTTCTGAGTGTACTCTAGTTACTCGTGCTGCTAACCAGCATATCTTAATTAAGTAATCACTTATTGATTCTTAGGGAACGGAGGGGGTTCTGCCCCCTCCTCACTCCCAAATAAACTTATTAATTATATTCAATTATGTCACAAGCAAAAACAAAGAGCGCACCTGCTGCGCCAAAAACAACAAAGGCCCCAGCGCCTCAGACCTCTAAAGGTCGATACTCCCCAATTAAAAAAGAAAGAACAAGAGATGAAACAGTGATCTTTGAGATCATTAAAGGTGGAGGTATCATCTGTAAAATAAAATCTGAAATCCCTGTATACGACAAACTCACAAAAAAAGTAAGACAGATTCGTTACTGTCCAGGAGAGACAAGTATATTTAAGGATGAACAAAGCGAATCATCTGTTCGTTCTCATGTTGTATTTAGGGATGGATTACTAAGTGTGCCTGAAGAAAAGGCCAACCTCAGAGAGTTCTTGTATGCCCACTCTTCTAACGTAGATAACGGAGGAGGATTGTTTCGCATTGTAGACAATTCTAGAAACACAGAGGCGGAAGTAGATCAAGAGTACTTGGTTCACGACGCAGTAGCATTGGTACGTACTAAAGAACTAGATGAGATTCTAGCGGTTGCTGTTGCCTTAAATATTAACATTGAGCAAAAGACTTTAGAGATTCGAAGAGAACTCCTTAAAGAGGCTAAGAGTAATCCTGATTCTTTTATTAGAATGTTTGATGATCCTAGGGTTAAGGTTCGATCTGCGATTATTCAATCAAAAGATTTCCAAATAATCAAAATGAAAAACGATGGTGCCTACTGGTTCGACAGCGGCAACCTAATACTATCCGTTCCTCCTGGTCAAGACCCAATTGACACTTTGGTTAGGTATTGTTTGACAGAGAGAGGGACAACATTATATGAAGAAGTGCTTGCAAGGCTAGAAAAAATGGCCTAAGTTTGTAGGACTACATGTAAGTTTAGTGAGCGTAAAAGGATTTGGTTTTCCACGTTCCTATCAGAGGGGGTCTCGCAAGAACCCCCTTTGTTATTTTCGTATATTTGCTAAAACGCCTAACAGATTATGGCAAGTGTACAAAGAGTTTACGACGCAGTAAAAGACATAGCAAATAAAGATCAGAGGGGATTCGTCACACCGTCCATCTTTAACCAGTTCGCTGGTGTAGCACAAATGAACGTGTTCAATCGTTTGTTTGGAGAGATTAGTATGGGTAATAGATTACGCAGATCTAATATAGATGGACCAAGAATATTTTCTAGATCGAAAACCGTTCAAGAAGATCTTTCTGTGTTTGCTAAAAAAGCAACCATAACCCTTGCTTCTGGGGTGGCAACAAAGCCCCTTGACTTAGCCAGGATTGTCTCTATAAATACTGTAGGCAAAAAAATATTGGGTGTAGAGGAGCAAGCGCAGGTTCAGTTGGTATACAATGAGGATCACATAGATCGAATACTTAACAGCGACTTATCTGCTCCATCGGACTCCGCTCCTGTGGCTTTGATATCGGACGGTATAGAGATCTTTCCTAATGTAAACACTAGTATTAGCAAAATAATATTACGGTACTACAAGTTACCTGAGGGAATTCTCCCTACAACTCTAGCAAAATCCACATCTTCACCGAAGTTTGGATATACAACAGTTATAGCCGGAGTAGAATTATATGACGCTTCAACAAGTGTAGACTTTGAATTGCCAGAGCAATACTTTGCGGAATTAGTTGAAGAGGTTCTAGTATTAGTAGGAGTTAATCTTAGAGATAAAGATGTTTACTCGTATGCAAGCAGTGAAGTAACTAAAGAAAATAATTCTTAATGAGTCAGAATTACATAGCCCTCGACTACGTTGTCAATGATTACATAATGAGCATTGATGATGATGACTATGGCGCAACACCTGCCGATTACATGGTACGCCAGTATGCGTTACGTGGTATCCGAGAGTTTGGGTTTGACATAAGTCACAATATAAAGACAGAGATATTAGATGTGAACGAAAGCCTGGGAACGGTAGAACTTCCTTGTGATTATGTTGACATGGTAAAACTAGGACAGTTAGGAGCGGATGGCTTAGTCTATGTGTTTGCCAATAATCCAAACATGAACCTATTAAATAACCAGCCGGCAGAAACAATGCCGAATTATCTTTTAGGATTTGACTCTTATGTTTTTCAAAACTTTATGTATGAGTCTACTCAGGGTAGATTATATGGAATGGGTGGAGGACAAGGTGCTGGAGAGTACCGGATAAACCTTGCAGAGAACAGGATAGAAATATCCGCAATATCATCTACAACAAAGATCGTATTAGAGTATATATCAGACGAGGCTAAATCCCAAAACCCTTGCGTACCAGTAATGGCAGAGCAGGCACTTAGGGCCTATATATACTTAAAGATTATAGAGAGAAAATCTAGCGTACCATTAGGAGAGAAACAACGCGCACGTGCAGAATATTTCAACGAAAGAAGATTAGCGAATTCACGCATGAAGTCATTCAATAAGTTTGATGCACTTAGTGTGAGCAGGCAAAACTTTGTTCTTAGTCCTAAATCTTAACCATGCCAAGAATAAACAAGTTACTACCTAGGTATTTAAACACAGACGACGACGAGCGCCTAATCAAGAGTTCAGAGATGACGGATGCGCAAAACGTAAGGGTTGCTGTTGATGTAGAGAAAGATTCTTTAGTACTTAAAAACGCCTGGGGAAATACTCTTAGGTCTGGCACTATTCAAAACGGATCATCTCTCACCGGGACCAGTGTAACTATTGGTGTTGTTGCTGACGATAATACTAGTCAAATTTATTATTTCGTTTATAATGCAAATCTAGATCATACTATATTTAGATACGATCAAAACTCAAAACAGACATTCATAGTATTTCAAAACTCAATTCTTCAATTCTCTGAGGATGGGTTTATAGATGCTGATCTAATAAGGTTGGCAAATAACGATATACTTATTTACTTTAACGACGGACGCAGTGCCCCTAAGAAGATCAACGCTACTCTTTGTGAGGAAAGTGTTAGTGGGGTTGGTGGTTATCCTACAAAATTCACCACAGGAACGGTTCAACAAAGGCTACAATACATAACAGCGGCAAAAGCGCCACCGTTAGATCCACCTACCCTTTCTTATACAAGAAATGTTGACTTCCCTCAAAACGAAATATTCACTAAGAACTTTCAGTTCACGTATCAGTATGAGTATTTTGACGGTGAGCAAAGTGCGTTGAGTCCTTACTCTGAACTATCTCTTCTTCCTAATCAATTAAAAGATGGGTTCAATAACCAGGGGCAAGAGAATTTTTTTAATCAAATAAACATATCGTTCCTCAATAGTGTTGCTGATGTAAGTCGTATTAAGATTTACGCTAGACTGGGAGATAGGGATGCCGCATTCTTTCTTGTAGATACGGTTGATAACATTAATGGAGAAACAAGTTCTACTGTTTCGTTTAGAAATGACAGCAATTACACTGGCCTCAGTGCCATTGTTCAGGACAAGATATTTGATAATGTCCCACAGGTTGCTGACTCACAAGCCATAGCGAATGGAAGGTTATATTACGGAGGCTATACAGAGGGTTACAATCAAACAAATACAGACATAAATATTGTCCCTAACTACAACACAAAACCAGGCACTGATGATATAGTTATTACTAAATCTCCTGACAGAGATCATTCATTCGAACTAAACATCGACGCTTTAACTTATCCAATAGCAGAAGCAAGCACACTGTTTTTATCATTCACCTGGAACGATGGTGCTGTAATAATTAAAAACGAATTAGGGAACAACAATGACTATAACTTTTATGCCGGCAACGGTGCTAATTTAAGTATTAGTAGTAACGGAACTGCTGACATTGCAAATGCATCTTTCGCTAGAAAACTCAGGGCCTTAGCAGGCATAAGATATGATTCTGTTTCTGGGGGTTCAATAAATTTAGATTCCGGAGTTTTAAATAGCCCTCCTAACTTAAGATTTATTGTACAGAAAGGAACATCAGAAACAGAAGAAAAAGATATTCCTGTTAGAAAAGTTGAGAAAGGAATTAGGGTCATAAGTTCTGGTGTTCAGGTTAGAGAAATGATTGAACTAGCGGTAGGAGATGATCGTGAGGCTGTTGTTGACAAACTAACAAATGCGATATCAAAGAATCGCCCTATAAGTTTTGATCCTCAATCAGGAGAGGCTGGCTTTAGTGTTTTAAAAACAGGAGGAGCAACTAATAGTAGTGAGGAGAACGCATCTTTTAAAGGACAAGGAACTGCTTTTATGAGGGCAGAAAATACACAGTTTGCTTATGGCACGGCTAATGTAAGATTTAGAGTAAAGATTGAGAGGGTAACTTTTAATGTAAACAAACTAACTTTTGGTACAAAAGAAACTGAACTAATAGAACCCAAGGGCATAGCATCTACTTTTGATATTATAGAAGGGCTAAACAGTATAGGTCAGGGAAACGCTATTCAAGGTATAACTACCTATACCCCTACTATTGGAGGAGAATTTATAAAGTCTGCTAATCAGGATTTGTTTAGTAGTGTAAATGTAAAAAATGGTAGATCAGCAAGTGTTCAAAGAAATGGATCTTATGTGAGCACAGGGGGTTGCTTTGTGATTCCTACTTCTCAAATGTTTGGGGATAGGTGTTTTAAATCTGGTTCAACCCATCAATTTGGTATCGTCCATTTTGATGACAGAGGAAGAGCCGGTAGCGTTGAGCCTTTAGGTGGTGAGGTGTTTGTTAAACACACCAACAACAGGGGCTCAGAAAACAATAACGACGGACATGCAAATGTTACCGTTAGAATAAGGGGCGCTGCGCCTTACTGGGCTTCAAGGTATTCTATTGTATACGCTGGTCAGGGAAGTATCGTTAACAAAGTGCAGTATACAATAGGGGGCGCTTACGTCGCTACTAACGACAACAGTAATGAAGGTTCATTTGGTGCCACAAAGTCCATCTATCTCTCCCTAAACACCCTTCAAAGCAAAGCCAACTCTTATGACAATCAGATGGGGGCGCAAATCAATTATGGATATGCCTCTGGAGATATGTTACGCATAGTACAGTATGGTGCTAATGAAAAGTCTACGGCTCAGTGGAGGGTGTCTAAGGTTGTCTCTCTTTTAGCAGACCCCCTGACTAATCCTTTGTTAGACCAGAGTAGCAAGGCGGCTATAGAAAACACAACAGGAGACTTTCTGGTTATAGAAGACAATGGGACCATAGGTTTTAATTACAATAGTATATCTAATAATAACAGCAACTGGGATAACAAGTGCTTGATAGAAGTTTTTCGTCCATCAAAAGCATTCGATGATCTGTTTTATTATGAAATAGGCGCTGGTGGTTCAGTACTTAATAACGCCTACCTGGGAGAAAGGGCTTCAACCACAACGAGTATAAAACTTTTAGATGCTCCGACAGTAGGAGATGGTGTTCCATTCCCTTTTTATTCTTCTCAAAAACTTTACAAAGGAGATATATGGGCAGACGGATCTGGGAATCAGATTACAGTAGGCAACGTATCTGAGGATAGCACTCAAGCGGCAGGGGCAGAGTACCTTTATTTTTGTTATGGAACGACTGACTACAGTTGGTCAACGGGTGTTGCCATATCTATGACCGTAGTAAACTCAGACGCTGTACTAGACATCAGCCAGGGGGATTCTTACTTTAGATTAAGAACATTGTTTACAGGTGCGGCACCAACAGCGGGTGACACCTGGAAGAATATTGCCACTGCATTTTCTCAAAACTCTATTGTAGAGTTCATAGAAGATCCTAGGGTTAGTGACTTCTTCTCTTCTAACTTTACATCGTTAGGTCGTCGATTCGCTTACCTGCCTAATGAAAGAAGGATTAAAAGATTTGGCTCCTTAACCTGGTCTGACACGTTTGATATAGACAGTCTCACCTTGGGTCTATCTTCTTTTAATATTACCCAGATAAATTATGTGAATCTATCCTATGATTATGGTTCAATAAAGGCGTTGGTTTCTTACAATCAAATCATGTATGTCATTCATGAAAGGAGAGCGGGAATTGTTCCCGTAGATAGGAACCTATTGACCGCACCAGCAGGAGACACATTGACAGCGACTAACAAAGTGGTAGGGCCAGTTAAATATTATGCCGCAGAATATGGGTGTAACGATAACGCTGAATCTGTAGCCACATATAGGGGTAGTGTTTTCTTTGTTGATGCGAAGGCGGGAAAGGTTTGTAAAATTAATTCTGATACCGGTATTCAGGTTATAAGCGAAAACCTTATGGACTCTTTCTTTAAGTCTAAAATGTTTTCATCCTCTGCTAGTGCCATGAATCGTAAGTATATAGGAGGACTAGACAGAGAGAACAATGAGTACATCATTAGTTCCCCTGCATTGAATACTTCAACAATAACCATTGTAGACAATTTAACATCTGAGTTGTCGGCTACTACGGTAACAGGACTAGGAAGGACAAACTCAGCAGGTACAGCAATAGAGGTAACCCCTGTATACAATAATGAACTTACATTCAATTGGAGTTCCGATCCTAGAGACTTTGCCGCAAGCCAGGACAAGACAAACAAATCGGGAGAAGCCCTTCTGATTGTTGATCAATTAACAAACACCCCGATTGTGGCAGTAGCAGAAGATTTAGAGCCAGCGCAAAGCGACTCTGCTTCTTTAAACACGGCCATAGAACTTCCATTATTAACGTCTTCTTTTAGTGCGTTTACTCCTGGTGAGTTTAACCAACAGACTGGAGCGATTTCTATATCAGCATCTAGCGCTAGTTCTTCTGGAACTATTACAAATACAGCAGAGACATTGCCATCGTTTACGGTTGCTTATGATGTGAGAAGTGCATTCTGGAGCACTAGGTATTCATATATAGCAGAACAAATAACAGGTTTATCCGATAGGCTTTACACGTTTAAAGATGGAGGAATATATGAGCATGAACCAACAGCGGCCAGAAATACTTTTTATGGAGTTGCTGCCCCATCTATTGTAGAGGTAGTAGCGAATTACAATCCATCAATGGTTAAGGTGTACGAGGCCGTAAGCCTAGAAGGGAATAATAAAAACTGGAGTGTAGAACTTGCTAACACTGATCAGACAAGTGCTTTGGCTACATCGACATGGGAAGAGAAGGAAGGTTTTTACTATGCACCGATACATCAGGATTCAAACAATACCGTCTCTTACACAGCAACAGCGGATATCACCACAGTAAAAGGAACATCAGAGGTTTTCTCTTTAGGCGTGGTAGACTCAGTAAGTACAGACGTGATAACATTTAAAAACTCTATAAACAATATGTCGTTCCCGTTAGGAAACAGTACGGCCTTGTTTAAAATTAATACCGGTACAGGAGCATTGGTTCCTCTTGTGTTATATGCTTCTTCTGTATCAGGAAGAACTACCCTTGTTTGTAGTGGAACCGTTTCAGGAGTTGCTCAAGACGATACGATAATATTAATAGGGAACTCGCCTATTGAGGGCGACTCAATTAGGGACTATTATTTAAAAGCAAAGTTGAGTAATAGTATAACAACACCACACGAACTTTACGCAATAAACTTTATTTATTCTAAGTCTAACCTACACAACCAGCAAGGTCAGTGATAATCAGTACTTTTGTATTATGAGCAATGTTAAGAAATTTTGGGTCGGTGGCGCATTGAACATGGCGGCCGGGGCCTATGGTGCTATAGCGGGTGGCATCCAAGAAAGAAACGCTAGAAAGAAAATGGCTATGGCTGCTGAAGAAGCGGCAAGCCCTATTAGAACTCAAGCCGCAAGACAAAGAGTCGCTAGACAAGAGGGTGATGCTCAATCTGCTATGGACTCCGCGCTACGTGCAGAAGCAACAGCGGCTCAACAACTCGCCCAGTCTGGCGGATCCAGAGCGTTAGCAGGAAGAACGGCCAGTCTACAAAGGGCTGCTGGAATGTCTACGGATAGAGCGCTCCAACAATTTGGAGACTATGGTGCACGGTTATCTGCTGCCGAAGATGCGTCTCAAGTCAATCAAATAAACCAAAGATTAGGAGGTAATCTAAATAGACTTCAACGTGCTGCCGATGCGGGTCGTGCTCAAACCTATGGTGGTATAGCACAAGGTCTTGGGGGACTTGCACAAGTAGCGGGTAGCCTATCAAAGCCAGATAAGGGAGATGATACTGATGTGTCTGGCAACTCTTTGTTGGGTGATCAAACAGATTCATCTTTAGAGGTTAGCAATATGGCAGAGGGTGTTCCTGAAATTGGTAGTAGTAAGAATGCTAATCCAATTGGTAGTTATGATATTACCGGAGGAAGAACTCAAACTGTTCAGGACTTAAGCGGAGCCGCTACTCCTGGAATGATTAGGGCCGCACAAATGATGAGCGAAATAACTCCTCCTAGATCTGCACCTAGAGTAGATTTTGGAAGGCTTCAAGAAGAACCTTTCGTTCCTCAGGTAAATAGTGATGCCATAGAGTTAGAAGATCTACCAATTGGAGGGGCAGCATTTAAGGAAAACATAACAACTCTTCCTGAAATGGAGCCTATAGATTCACAGTTTCCCTTGAACACCGCTACCTCAGAAAATATTGTTTTAAATCCCGATGGAAGTTATAACCTTTACGATGATGGATCAAAAGAGTATGATGCACTCTATCAATCCAACTTGGGCTCTAGAATTTATCGTTCTCCAGGTTTTGCAAAGAAAGCGCTAGATGCTGATGCTATGATTCCTTTTGAAGAGGCGTTCATGTATAATCAAGGGGGTATGCAACCCACATCATCAGGCGAAGAGGTCGATGCATTGAAGGCTATGCTCAACATGGTTTCTACCATTAAAAAAGACATCAGCCCTAGTGACTTAGAAGAAGAAGTAAGAGAAACTCCAGGAGAATTTGATCATGATGACAACCCTATTGATATCGTTCAAGGAGAGGAGAAGATTGGAGAGATGACTGGAGGTGAATACATATTTAATCCGGAACAAGCAGAGATGCTAAAACAATTATCCAACAAAGGTGATAGTGAACTGCACGAGTTCATACGTAACTTGTTAAGTAAAGAACAATTTAATGGCTGATACTAGATATTTTGAATCAACAGCGGTAATGCCAACGGTAGACTTTGGTGCTATCTATGATAACGCTGTTGCAAAAAGACAAGCATCCGAAGAGAGGGAGATGCAGTACATGAATCAATTCAAAAAGGTTAGAGGGGCATTGACTCCTGGTCTAAAGAATCTTGGTCAAAGTATGTTTAACAAAATTCAAGATAGCCTCAACGAAGGGGACATGTCAATCGATGCGAGGAAGCAGCGGATGCAGGCCTACAATGATTACCAAGATGTAATGGCTACGGGTGTTCAATATACTGACCAGTTAAACAAACTAGAGTCGCAGGTACTTTCAAACGTAGACAAGTACAATGCTCCGGATTCAATAATAGATCAGTTAAATGACTTAAGAAGTGTTGAGATAACAGACCTTCCTATGTTAGACAATCAGGTAAGTACAATACCTAACCTATCTAGATTTAAAATATACAAGGCTCCGATGACTAGCGTTAATGATGCCGCCACTAGTTTCAGGAGGTCCTTTGATATAAATCAATACAGGGATCCAACAACGGGGGTAATAAATAATAGCCTTCTAGAAGAGGGAGTTAAAGAAGGATTTCTCCTTGAGGTTTTAGATGAAGACGATATCTCTGAAATTATTGCCAGTCAGTTAAGACAAGATGGTCAGTTGACTGGGACAACGGCAGACAGACAAAAAATCCGAAGCATTCAAGAGGATCCAGCAAGATCCAGGCAATATGTGTCAAAGTTTGCAACAAATGTTTTTGGTCAGGTACTAAATCAGATGAATACTGATATAACAACAGCGGCAGAAAAAGCCAGAGCAAAAGAAGGTTCAAACATTTTTCAATATGGAGCGGTTAATGAGGTTACACTAAGGCCGGCAAGGTCGCTTAAGGAAGGAACGAACTATGTGGACCCAGATAAAGCAGCGCTAACATCAACTAGAAAGGACGTACAGTTTTTAGGAAATCTAACGGGAACGCTACCATCTTACGAAGATCAGCAAGGGGTTAAGAAAACAATTGAAAGCGGAGGTTTAGATAGAAGTGGAAATCCAGTCGTTAAGATTACCTATGATCAGACTATAAAAAGCACTGACTCGTTTACTAATGAAAAATATAAAGTAACAGAGATTGTTCCATGGTCTGATATTGCAGGCGAAGGATGGAATAATGAAAAACAAATAGGCAGGTTATACGAAACATTTAAGGACATGCAGTCTAATTTCGAACCAGGAATGGGGGGTCCTATGCCAGGTGTTGCAGTGCCAAACTTTATGGAGTCATTTGTTCCTTCTCAAGATACTCCAGTAACAGCGGAAGAAGAAGTAGTGGCCGAAGAGGTAGATATACTACCTCCTAAAAGGCCAGAAGATCCTTTGATGCCAGGAGATGTTGATGATGTCCTTCCTCCTGGTGAAAGAATTGCCTATACTCCACCGTCAGCAATGGAGCAAATATTTGGTGGACTTGCAATAGATATTCCTGACGCTAGTTCTCGCTCAGATAACACTAATCCTTTACAAGGAACAGACCCAGTTCTATCACAATTCGAGGATGAGGATACACCATCCACGGTTAACCTGCCGGCACAAGTTCCTGAGGTAAGGGAGACAGAGGTAAGGGAGACAGAAGTGGTAGAGGCTGATGGCAAAGATCGTACTCTTGTTGAACAACAATACGAAGAGCAAGACAAGATTAAGGCGTTACCAAATACGCAAGAAGTTTACAACGAGATACAGAGTGTTTCTGAAATTGTAAAAGAGTTGGACACTGCTGATTTAGACTTTGGGGATCAAGTAGCATCGAGTGTTACTATGATGTCACCTGAAGCCTTAAAAGATTTAGTAAATCGAAACCAAATTGATTTAGGAAAATATTCAGTTGAGGAATTTCAGGAATTAGTTTCAACCTATATGGATGAGTATCCGTTGTTCTTTGAAGGAATGGAATTAGTTCAAGTTTAAAATTCATATAAGATGACCGAAGGAGAATTAAAACAATTAGAGGTAGCGTACAACAAGGGTGTATCCCTAGATGTTATGCGCCAGGCACTTATAGATGGTGGTCAAGAGCAAGGGATTCAAGAGGTAGAGGATTTCTTCAAAAAAAAAAAAGACTTTGGAGTCGAAGATTCAGTCTCAACCTCGGTCGATTCATACTCACTGTCCAACTTGCCAGTGTCGATCGCGGCCCAACAACTCCCCGATAACTTTGAAGAGCAGGCTAATGCGAATCCTTCGCTGGCTAAAAGGAATGGGATAGTAGAGGACGTATTGGGTGGCATGGTATCCGATGACCCTTCCGAGAAGAAGAGCGCATGGTTTATCGCAGATGAAAATCCAAATGAAATACAGCGGTTATGGAATCGAGGTAACGCTAGAGGTCAACTCGCTGATTTATTGTTTGAACAGAAAAGAACAGGCTATGCTAACCTAGAAGACTTCGCGTATTACAATTCTATCTTACAAAGGGATGCGCCCAAAGAGTCAGACTTTTTAAAAGTAAACCAAGACGATCATCCCATTGCCTCTTTTGTTTTAGACCTGGCAACCATGCTACCTGAAAGTCTTATCTCTAGTCTTTCTGCCCCCAGAGTAACCTTACCTGCTGCAATAGCGGGTGGTGCTGCGGGATCTGCTATTCCTTTCTTTGGAACTGTAGGCGGTGCACTAGCGGGATTCTTTGGAACAGGATCAGGGGCCATGGAGTATGCTGGATCTTTCTTTGAGTCCTTACAAGAAGCGGGAGTTGATGTAACAGATGAAGAACAATTACGTGAGGTTCTATACAGAGAAACTCCAGAGGCTGAAGCAAAACTAACTGAGGCTTATAAGAAAGGTAGACAAAAAGGAATACCAGTTGGAATACTTGATGGGATAACAGCGGGCAGAGGTGGTCAGTTTATTAAGAGCGCCATGAAAAAAGGAACATCCTTAGGTGTTGCCTCGGCTAAAGAGATAGGTTTTGACGCAGCACTAGGTGCAGGAGGAGAGGCTATAGGAACAGCGGCTCAAGGCAAAGATATAAACATAAGAGATGTGCTGTTAGAGGGGGCCGCAGGCCCATTCACGGGAGCGCCAGGGGCTATCTATAACTACTATGCTACGCAAGCACTTACTCCAGGAGAAAGGAACTATTCTAAATGGGCAGGTACACAAGATAGTGATGTCATAAACAAAACAACCACCATTGCTCTGGCCGTTGACAATGGTCGAATTGGAATCATTGACTCTAAGATCAAGGACATTAAAAAGAACTTAAAGAAACCTGATCAAGGCCGAACAATTAAGAAGGCTCTTCAAAGAGACCTTAAGAATCTTACTAACCAAAAGTATACTTCTCTTTTAGAAATACAACAACAGTTAGTAGGTTTAGACAGCAAGATATTTGATGAGGCAGCAAAACTAACTCAAAGTATTTTTGAGAATGTCGCCGTCCTTAGAGACAATAGAAACAATAAAGATTTTGGTCCAACAGAAAAGGCTGCTGTAGAAAACAGACTAGACGAACTAGGCGTTGAATTGAATAAATTAATTAATGATAACGCAACTACTATACAAGCAACTGGTCTTAGTGAAGGGAGCACAACAGCGGATGAGGAATCGTTACAAGAAAAATCGGCAGAAACAATTAGCGAGGAAGTAACAGACCAAATATATAAAGACTTTATAGACACAGGCAATGTTTCAGAGGGAGTGCTTTCTTCTCTTGCGGATAAGATAATATTAGGTGAGGCTCTTACAGATCAAGAGAGGGCTATTTATTCAGAGAAGGGTAGTGAGGTTGAAAAGAAACTGAAACAAAAGCAAAGAGAGCAAACAAAATCTACGACTACTACAATAATAAAAGACCGCCAACCTAAGGGTCCGAAGCCTACTGTAGGTCCATCACCACAGAACATGGGTAGGAGTAATTTTAAGAATCAAGAGTACTTAAATCTTTTTGATCCAAATGATATGAGCATCATCGAAGAGGTAATGCAATCCATGAGTCCTGGAGATAGAGTTGAAATGCGGAAAATGATCTTAGCCTCTGAGGCTTTCAAGTCAATAAATCCAAATGCTAAAATATTTAGTGTTGGAATAACAGAACAAGGATATAAGAATGCTTCTAGAGATGCAGGGTTCGGTGATGGATCGGGAACTTATGGGATGACTGGAATAAGGAAAGATGATAAAGGAAGAAAAATAGTTGGGGATACCATCGTTCAAATATTGGGTGATAAAAGAAAAAGAAAACCTAACGATAAATTTGCTTATCAGACGGCCTATCACGAAGTAATGCATAATGTTTTTGCTGACTACTTTGACAACAACGATGTTGACTTTAATCAGTTTAGGGACTTAATAATAAGAAGGCTTAAAGATTCGGATGTAAAAGCGTTAAATGATTTTGCAGAACGGTATGAAGAAAAGTCTGTTGGCGCTTATAAGTCTGAGGAATTCATGGTAGACCTCGGTTCTAGGCTAGCGTCAGGTCAGATAGAATTTTCTCCTACATTTTTAGAAGAAATAAAAGCCTTCCTAAGTAACATAGTATCTAAAATAACCAACAAGAAAGTTTTAATCTTTGAGGACGCAGCACTAGCAGCGGATATTGCTGGATATTTAACTGGCATAACTAGCGCTATTAAAACAGGATCCGATCTTAAGGCTGTCAAAACAGCGGAAAGCATTAGGTCCGATAGGTTTAAACGAACAGACTCTGGTCCAGTAGAAGAAAAAGATTCAGATGGGGACAGCGTTATAGTAGAAAGAAAAGGAAGGAATTTAGAGGGAAGGCCTGATCCTGAGTCATACGAAAAACAAAAGGAAATACTATCTCCTCTTTTCGAATGGATAGCAGACAGAACAAGCGCAGGTATTAAATCATTAGAGAAAAGACTTGGAGCAAGTATTTTTACAACTAATAAAAAAATCACCCAAGCACAAGAGGTAGCGACTTCTATGGTGACTCAAGTTTATAATAGGCTTTTCGTTACCGCTGACCGCATTAAAAGAGTAGTAAATAAGTTCTCGGAAGAGAAGCAAAAAAGAATCTTAGATCTTACAAATGATTATTACTTTTATGAGGGTCCTAATGTTCAATCAAAAGCCCTTAAACAATTAATCAGAGAGGATGAGGCGTTAGCAAGTGACATTGTATTATTGAAAACCCTTTTAGAGGAGCAACAAAAAAACGTATTAAATAACCCTGCATTCGATAGCCTTAGTCCTGAAATGCTAGAGACAATTCAAAGAAGTATAGGCTCGTATGGTGTTAGGTCTTATAGAATATTTACTGACAAAAACTTTAAGGTAGATCCAGATTTACGTAGAACAGCGGAGAAAGATTTGATGGAACAAATTCTTTTAAGAAAGGCTGAGGAATTATTAGATTCAGCGCTCACTCCTGAACTTGGTGAATCCTTAGCAGAATACGCAGAAGAAGTTGATCTCGGAGCGAACATAGAGGAACTTACTATAGAAGACGCTATAGAGTTTATGTTAGAATTCTTAAGGAATAGACGATCAGATCCACAGGTACGGAAAATAATAAATGAAGTAAGAACAGAGACTCAAAATATACTAAAGTATTATGATGACGTTGCTACCAACAGGGATAAAATCCGCAGGGGTATCTCCGGGGATCCTGAAATGGCAGGGATCAGAACTAAAGGTAAGAACTTAGTAAGAAGAAAAGACTTACCTGAGTCGTTAAGAAAAATGATGGGCGAAGAGGACAACCCGTTTGTCCGAATGGTTACAACGGTAACGAATGTAGCCGAGATGAATTCAAATTTTACTTTGATAGAGAAATTAAATGAAGTCTCTCGCCAGAGCGGGATGGGGTCTATGGTTTTAAGGTCCTATGTTTTTCAGGGATTGGTTAGAGACCTTAAAGGCAATATGCCAACAGGTGTTTCCTTTAGTGAAGTAAAACTAGAACAACTTGCTAGAGAAATGGGACTACTATCTAATGATGCCCCCTTGTCTTCGCTTATGGAGGAGCAAGGTCTTGAGATAGAAATAAATAAAGAAAACGGTAAGGAGGACTATCGTCAGGTTCAAAATTATATTAAGAATTTCTTTGAGGATAATTATACATTAGTCCAGGATAAGAAATCTCCTATGTATGGCAAGGCTGTGTCCAATGAATTCTTGGGTATGATAAAGCAGAGTCCAATGTATTCATCTGATAATAAGTTTGGTCAAGCGTACTACTCGACGCTTCTTCAAATGCGTAAGGTTCGTGTTTTGTATAACCTTCCTACCTGGAGAAAAAATATTATGGGAGGATGGTACTTCCTTGCGGCCAATGGTATTATCGGATACAATAAACAAAGAGGAGGTCTTACGGTAATGAAAGATCTTAGGAACAGACTAAAGAAGATTCGGACTGGGGAGGTCGATCCGGAGTTGGAGACATTATTAGATAAGGTTGCAGGCCTAGGTTTGTTAGGGGCCTCGTTAAACGCTGCCCTGGTTGGTGACATAAACCAGTCTTATTATGAGATGGCATCGGGGGGTGATCCTAATGCTGCTTGGGATTGGCTTCCTAAATATCTACAGGAAAAACAAAAGCAACTAGGTACCAAGGCTTCACGTATTGCTTATCAGTATGGATTTATAGATGACTATACTAAACTTATAGCATACCTTTCTAAAAGAGAAAACTTCGCCAAGCGATTACCTACAAACCCCGACGGAAAATCTTACAGCGAATTGACACAGGAGCAACAGGCCGAAGTGGATCTCGCTGTAGTTGAAAGGATCAAACAGAACATGCCGACCATGTCTAGAATTAGTCCTGCATTTAGACAGTTCTTCTCATTACCTATGGGAGACTTTTTGTCATTTAGGGTGGAATCATTTAGAAGTTTTTACTCTATATACCATAACTCCATAACTGACATTAGGGAGGGCATAACCAATAATAACCTGACATCATCACAGAGAAATGCTTATGTACAGGACGGCCTTACTAACCTAGCCATGGGTATGGGTATAGCCACAATGTCATCAGCGGGCTATCAGTTTATTGCTGATCAATTCTTAGACGACGATGAAGAAAAACAACTAGCAAAATCTGCTGTAAGTACCACGTATACTTTACCCCCATGGATGGCTGGCGCTAGTCTTGTTCCGGCCTCTATGAATAAGGATGGTACAATTAGGTTTATTAATATATCTTCTGAGGATCCTTATGCTGAACAGTTAGGTTTAATTTTTGGAAGAGAAGGAGTCAGCAGGTCTGCTAGTCTAAGAAAAATAGCAGAGGGTTTTATTGAACCCAATATGTTAGTTAAGTTACTTATAAATCTTAAGGACGGAAAGAACGCCTATGGTGCTCCTATCGTAAGGAATCAAGATGCGTCATGGTTTAATAGATACATCATTGGCGGTCTCAACACAGAGTGGGATGACGCTTATGGTTCGTACGTGTTTAAACAAGTATTCATTCCTCCTAATATTTCTTATGTAGCCAAACAAATTAGAGAGAGAATAGAAGATGGTAATGAGAATCCTGACAACCAATTGAATCCAATCATGACAGCGTTACAATTTGGTACAAATGTTGTGTTTAGAGATTACCCAGTTAAAATAGATAAACAATTCTACTATAACCTTGAAGATCAAAACTTTTATAAACCATACAGCGAACTATCTGATGGGGAAAAGTTTAACAGAAGGACAAGACTTAAAGAGGTTAAAGCCGGATATGATTTTATCAGAATGTTTGGTACCAAGTTTGAAAATTATCGCATGATTGAATCCGCTAGTCGATCAATTAAAAACACCTTTAAAAAGAGTCCTGAAGAAACCTTCTATCTACTGTATGGCTTGGAACTTCCAGAATAATTCAGATAATTAATTCTAATTAAATGGTAATATCTTTGCAGTATATAAACCGTTTATGAAAAAGAGATCACCTATAGATATGTTAGATTCGTTTGGAGAAGATAGAGTAATGGGCATTAGTATTAAGTCTCTTATTGCGATAGGAATGACTGTAGCGGTAGCGGCCTCTGGCTATACTATGATGAGTAATCAGATAGAAATCGCTAAGACTTTACCCACACCTCCAGTATCTGCTGAGGAGTTCAGGCTACAGACAGAGATAATTGATAACGCTATCCTAGATACAAAAGCCGACATTGAAAATATAAACTCTAGCCTTAAAAAAATTGACGAGAGGTTATACAATTTATCTCGGAAATGAAATGCTCTACGCTAAGTATAGTTCTTATTATAGTTTTATTAGTAGCAGGATTAACAACAGGTTGTAGCACACAATGGCATCTCAAGAGAGCGATCAAGAAAGACCCAACGATTCTAGTCCAGGACACCGTTATTGTAACGGACACGGTTGTGACAAGTTCGACTGCTGTATTGGATACGGTCACCATCTCAAAGATCGACACCATAGAGATCGTAAAGAACAACTTCCGCGTAAAGATTATGCGGAGTTACGACACCCTTATAATAGATGGAGGTTGTGAGGCAGACACAATTGTCAGGACAGTCAATGTTCCTTTTGAAAAGATAGTATACACGGCTCACGATAAGTGGTACCATAAGATATATAAAGGTTCCTTCTTTATTCTGATAGCACTACTCCTGCTCTTGTTCGGATACAGGTTGCTCAGGAAATAACTCATGAAACTTTGAGTAGCCTCCAAATACTACTGGCCATTCTCTTACTTCTTCAGGTGTATAATGCCCTACTAAGTATTGACTACTGGAAGTAAACATAATAAAGATCATCTCATCACAGTCCTCTTTCTTCATGGCCGCCTCGTTTGCTTTAAACGAACCCTCTGATGTTTTAATACTTACCTTTTTTACTTTACCATCCTTCATCACCTTCATGTCGTCATCATGCTTGATGTCCTTCTTATTCTTTAACAAGGTTGACACAGCATATCTAGAATACTCCGGGGTTATTTCATAATAATACCTAACCAATAACTCACCTAGAACTCCAACAAATTCTGTATAGTATTCTCTTGTAACCTCTCCAAGTAACAGCGATCTTTTAATCCCTGTCCTCTGACGATGGGTCCCTTTATATCTTTCTCTATTAGCGACAACTCTTCTTTGCGCTATGTCAGCAGCATATTCCCTGAGGTAGTTAGGAATATCAACTTGTTTCATCCCAATCCTTCTATTCTCGTTTTGTTTATGGTATGTAGATCATACTCTTTAACGCAGTGCTCATATAGATTGTTGGCTAAATCTTCTGCCCTTTCTATTGTCATTGTTTTTATAGCCTCACGCCACTCTCCTGGTGAACTACAAAGTATTCCTGTCTTCCCATTTATTATAGCCTGCTTGTATGGTCTTACATTACTAGCGATGATCGCTGTCTTGGTGAATCCTGCTTCAACAACTTTAAGTTCTGACTTGCATCGATTAAACTTACTGTCTAAAAGAGGAGCCAAAGAGACATCGAACTTCTTATAGAGAGCCCCATATTCATGAGGCTCAAGTGGCAACAACTTATGCTTGGCCTTAAGGAAGTCAACGTATGAAATACCTTTGTCGTTCCAGGTTCCCAATGCCATGCAGTACAACTCATGATCTTCAAACGTCATACCCATAGTTTTTAAATCCTCGGAATGTCCATTGGCACCAAGGTATCCGAACCTAACTAAACCTTTTGGGTTAGGATCTTTATCTTGATCTACCCATTGTTTTTCTTTTTGATATAATGTATTTGGAACTACTCTAATCTTAACCTTAGGATTTATTTTTTTCATCCGGCTACCTAGGTACTCAGAAGGTGTCCATATTTCGTCCGCAATATTTATAGTGCCTAAGATATTTTTCTTCTCTACTTTTTCGTAGTGAGGACGAGCAGGATTGTCCTTTGGTATATCCCAGAAGTCATCATTGTCCAGGATCAATTTTATATTATTCTTTTTCAGGAAAGATTTAAACTCATTATGATTAGAGACACTGCATCTCCTAGAGATAACCAGGTTACTTACCTTAGTAAGGTCCCAATTTTTAAGTTCATTAAAGTTATCAAAGTAATGTGTGTTGACTCCTTGTTCTTCTTTGAGTCTTATAAATGGAGTAAGTATCCTATGATAATTAATCCCACTTAAACCATCAAGGTAAATCAGGGTGATCATATCCGTCATAGAACTCTAAGAGTGCTGCACGGATCATGTCAAACTCCATGTCTATGTCCCTCTTGTATTTTCGAATTGTATTATGCAGTCTTTCTGCGTCAACCCTTGGCTTTCCTCCTTCGTCATGCAAGTTTTCGTACAGACTTGTTGCCGAATTGTGCATTCTAGATGTGGCTAGGAAGTATGTTTCACTCAACGACTTTGTATCCATGTCCTTTTATTGTTGCTACAAATTGATTCTTCTCTAATGTGTCATCGTATGTTGTCGACTGTCCCGAAAAATATTTAGGGGAATCATCAATAACATAACCGTGGTTTCTAAGGTAATCAGCCATAAATTTGCAACAACATATAGCATTGTCAACATCATAGCGACAATTATACTTAACATCAATCCTAAACTTATCCATAGTGAACGAGTCAAATGCATCAAGCGCACCCTCAATCTCCTTCCAGTACTCGGCTTTGTGTTTAGTTCGTATCGCGAAATGCCCGCCCGCATAAAACTTATTAAGAGAGACTGGCTTCGGTAAAAATAATGTAATCTCTTGATACCCATTTTCTTCCACACTTACTAATGTAAGTCCAAAAGTTTCGTATTCAAAGAAAAAGTTGGAAAACTTTTATCTCCTGTACCTACTAAACGAAAGCCTGTACGTGTTGAATTTATCCTCATTAGTATTGGCTCATCAAAAGGTGAAGGGGATCCACCGGTTTCCTGGTTCCTCATTTTTCTAATGTGTATCTCTACTGTACTCCGTATATCGTGATCGGGTGAAGCAATTTTACGATGGAACGAGGCAAAAATATCTGAGCGGTTCACCATCTTGCCACCCCCTTCTGTGTCCTCAGCAAACGGAGCCATCTGTAATCCGTCAGGCCCTTTCCTTCTTGCGGCCTCTGTTATAGCATGAGTGTTTAACCATACTGCAATATCATTCTTATTAGAAAAGGTAAGCAATTCACTTGCCGCTTGGTAGTGGTACTCATGGCTAGACAACTCGCTACCCTTAGACATAGTAATCTTCAGTGAATTATATGGGTCAATAAAAAACCCGTCATACTTCTCTTGTCTAATTAACTTCTCAGCAAACACAATTAGATCAGTATAACTATAGACCTCATCATTGCTTATGATAGTAAAGTGTTTGTTCACCCACTTGAATGCCTCTACCCTTTCTTCATAGTGCATTTGATCAATGGGAATATCCATCAGGAATTCCATAAGCCTCATCTTTAATGCCGCTGTTTTGTTTTCACTAGAGTATATAATCCATCTCCACTTATGAAGGACAGCGGATGCTACCATAAGGTACAGGCCCATGGTTGTTTTGCCTACATTACTATGCCCATTAAATATGGTGAACTCTTTTTTAAATAAGAAGTACTGGTCCAGTTTAGGTATGCCTGTTGTTAATCCTTTAGGTATCTCACCCTTCGCAAACATTTCAATCCACTCTCTGTCGCTGTCATCAGAAGAGATGAATGACATGTCGCCATCAAGAATAAGCATTTCTCTTTTGATCCTTTGCTCATCATCAATTACTTCTCTTATAGGCATCATCTTACCTTGAATCAGTCCATCTGAAATTGTTCTCCTGGCTTGATCCATGTCTTCAACTGTATCCCTTTGCTCTAGTTCCCTAAGCATAATCCTTACAGCCTCCTCTTCTTCCATTCTTCCTGCCGAAATGTAACCTCCGCAGAGTATAGCGGCCCTTAATAATATTGTATGTTTCTCCCCTTCTTCTGCTTTACGTAACATGTGGGCAACAATATCTATCTTCTCGTAGTCAGTTAATACTTTCTTTTGTACTCTCTCTTCTACCTCTGAGTTCTCAGATAGCATGTGTCCGAAAATCTTACAATCTTCTTTGCTGATTAAGTCCGGGTCATAACTTTCAAAGCATGCCCTTGCTTCATTAACTCCTGATGCATCTACCTCTAGGCCATATGTCTTATCGAAGTATGCCTGGAGTCCCTTGAAATGATCTCTGTGACGTTCAGGGTTTGATATCTTTATCAATACTTTTAACCCATCTCCGGAAGGGGACACCCAACAGGCTCTTACAAAATCATCAGTACCTAGTAAGGATTTATATAGGTCAACATCTATATGGTCAAAGTCTAAAATAATATTACCACTATGGCCCTTGATCTCATCATCTCTCCTTCCTGTAAATACTCCAGAGAATAACGCAATAGGTAACGTCTTCTTTAGTGCCGTCTCTCCATCCCTAAGTCTGTCAATAGTTTTTTTATTCTTACCATCCCGTATACGATCTAATGCAGTTGACAGCGGAAGGTAGTGTGGCTCTGTTGTGTTGGTTATGGAACCAAACATTGTAATCATTTCATTTGAACTCATCCTCGTAATTATTTTCTTTGTTAACTGCTGAATACCCTACTATCTTTTGAGAGACAACATTGTACACTCTTAGGCTTAAGTAATTTTTAATTTTTAAATTCTTTGCTATAGACTGAATCGCATCTTTGTCCCTGTTTATGTGGGCAATAGTCTTAGCGCGAGTAACTAACCAAACTCCTTTTTTTCTGGAGGGTATTGGTGGTTTCTTTCCTCTGGATTTTTTTAAATAAATAATGTCAACGATGCAATAGAAGATCGGTTGACTATTCATATTATCCTCTCCTTCTCAATCACCTGATGATTTGTCCAAATAGGATATTCATCAACCATAATAACTAATCTCCATTTCATTTCCCTCATCTCCGACTCAAGGGGTATTTCAAAGTAATGGTTCAGAACATCTCTTCCTGTTCCATATGTAATGGCATACAACTCATTGACTCTCGCATCAGTTTTCTTATTTATTCTCTCTAAGTAATCGTTATGATTTTTAATATGATGCTGAACCGTGCAGTGACTCATTTCAAAACGATCACCTAACTCTTGGTACGTAAAGTTCGTTCTTTCCCTGACGTACTTCCATATCATAGACTTGGCTTCTACTACTGGTCTGCGCCTAGTCTTAGCATACAACTCCGAAGGGTCTATCCTATTGACTTTACAAAAAACTTCTATTGCTTTAGTAAATAAATGTTGACATTCAATATGTCTATGCAGTTTTCTTTCCTGCATCACTTGCTTTAATCTTTGTGGCATTGTCTTGTATTTTTATTTTAAAACAAAGGATTGTTAGGTAGTACTACATTGTCATACCAATGCCTAACTCCATCTTCAGTCCCAGAAAAAACTACTGATCCTCTTCTGATTAAATACCAGGTATTAGATCTTCTCTTTTGTTTGATCTCATAGTTCCTGTGAATGCTGTCCTTTTTGTGTTCCGTGTACGACATTATTCTTTTTTCTTTTCATCCATCGCACATACATCTTTCCAGCAACGGCAGTGCGTTGAGGTTTATAACCTATTCTATTACGCAATTGAGCATTCGCAATTCGCATAAATCTTTCCAAGTCTTTCATGTATGTGAAGATAAATATTATTAAGAATCAATACCCCTGAAACATCATGCTGAGAAAACCACCTCTGATATTTAACAATGAAACAATCAGTTCCAGGGATAAAGATAAAAATATTTAGAAGGGCAGATCTTCTCCCTCCGATTTGGCAACAACTTGTGATGCGGCATTTTTCGCATACTTAGCGTTGTCAGGATGACGAGGGTTAAACACAGATATGAAAGCAGTGCCATCAGTCTTCATAACTAAATCCATGTTGACATTACCTGCATCACTAGCGAATTTCTTCATTTCATCTAGTTGTTCCGTACGAAACGAGATCGGGAATTTCGAAACCCCGCTATCGTATACCTTCTTTTCTCCAACATATCCGATATAGATATCTTTCTTTGATTGATTTTCCATGATAATAAAAATTAAATTTCCCCTTGAATATAAAAATGCGTAGATGGCTTATCGCTTAGAGCGTAATCTTTGATTACATTCAGTGCGTGTTCCACCTTTCTACGGCCTGAGTCAAGAGTATCCTCAGAACATTTTAATGCCATTGGCAGGTATGGGTAAAACTTGTTTTGAGCCACCCACCAGTAGTCATCGATACCAAAAGCCTTGGTATATAGATAAGATTGGACATCATATCCCATGCTTTTTACATCACGTTTGAACGCCCACATGTTGGAAGCGCGGGTCGATTTAAGGTCGGTTATGAATCCATCACCTAACACATCTAGAAATCCTCTAAATGGAATGACATGATTGCCTATCTCTAATTCCTTGTTGAACTCTACCTGATATTCTCCTTTGAGATAGATCTCTCGTACCCCACTGTCCTCAAGCCTAGTAATCATATCGATCGCTTGCTGATGTTCTTCAGCAGACAGGTGTCTTTTACCTACAGCCAATGCCTCTTGTTCCTTAAGCCATTCTTTATATACCTTCGTAGCCCTGGGGTTTTTACCGCCTATCTCTCCAAGTATATCCTCTTCTTCAAGAACAAAGAATTGATTATCGAATTCATCAGGGGTAAATAACATAACATCGTATGCCGCTCCGAAAGTAAATGCCTGAGAGTCTTTCTTCAACTTACCCTGTAGGTACATCTCCCCTTTAACTACGTCATCTAAGAAGTGTTTGACAGAAGAGTAAGACAGGTATTTTTTCTGAGTCTTCTGAATTACTTTTTCAAACCAAGGACTCATGACTTGCTACCTGTTACTGCACCATCCAACAATTTTGATTGACGAGAATCAGGAGTGAAGGCCATTCTTTTTACGATGATTGTTTTTCTTTCGTTTCTTTCAGGTACATTCTTACCACCCATGATGTAATTAACTGCCTCTATTATTTGTTTACTTTTCTCATTCTCTGACATCTCTTCAACAGCGGAAGGGTTAGCCACAGGTGATTTCTTTTTGGCAGGTTTAGTGGCCGTCTTTTTACCTGTGATTCCTTCCTGGTCTTTAGCAATAGCAATTTCCACTTCATTTGCTGATGCCATAGATGTGTCGATACCAATCGCCAACATCGCCAATGCCCTACCTACTGCTGATGTCTCGCAGTTCTCTATGTATGAAGTCTTATTAATATAAGATGCTTCCTGAACTTCATGCGCTAATCCTGTGGATTTCAAGACTCCTTTGTCATCTTTGATTGTTGTTCTCATAGTGATCTCAGCACTAAGGTATTCTGGAACTACTACAGACTCATATTCTGTTTCGCCTTTTTCATTTTTAAACGCCTTGGAAATTATGTTCTCTCCCATTCTAGCGTCCTTGGTTGAAACAATTTCTGTCTCAATTGACCATCCCTTATATTCAGGGGCCAGTCTAAAATATTTTACTCTCTCGGTTACTTCAACGTATTGTTTCCCTTTTACGTTAGTGGTTTTAAATTGGTACGCCATGATATATTATTTATAAATTTAATTAGAGTGAAGTTACAATGTTAATTTCTTATGAACAAATTATAGGATAAATCTTTTGCGATTCCCTTGTCTAATTCCGCAGGATTACCATAGTGTATACTGTTTATGTATAGCATCCACTCTAGGTAGGACTTGGTTTTCTTTTCTTGATTCATAATGATCTTATAAAACTTGACAGGGCTACCACTATAAAGTAACACACAGATAACGGTAGTATATAGAGAACAGTATATGCTACTACCTCCCACATCCAAGATGTTTTTTTCTTTGGTTGGAAATCCGCTTCCGTCCACTTATAATCTTTGTCTTTAAATTGATTCTTCATACTATAGTTTTTGTGATTGGGTTATTAAATTTCTTCTCGATAAACTTTAATCGTTTCTGCATACTGTGAACCTCGACCTTAACAGTCCCTGAATTCATCGTACGTGATAAGGTATATAGAGATTCTAAATCCTCGTGTATGTCCTTGATTATTTTTTCTAATGGGTCTCTCATGTTATAGAATTTTTATGTGCATCGTCCCAACATAGGGCCAGATGTTTTACTTCTCTATTGTCTAGCATAAGGGTAATGCCATTGGTCTTAACAAAGACTGACCCTCCTGAGTGATATGCATTTATGTTGTTGCGTTTCAGGTAGACCACCGCCTTAATACTATGACGTGATTCTTTTCTCTCGGAGTAATTACTTCTGAAGTTTTTCATATTAAATAAAGTCTAGTTCAATATCTTCCTTAAATTTCCTCTCGTCCTGAACAAGTAACAGCGAATCCTGCAATCGTTTCTTCAGTTTATATTGCTTGTCCTCATGTAGTGCATGGGATATCTCAATTATCTCTGGAAGATTCTCGTATAACAGGTCATTGTTTACCTTCCCATTCTTTGTAATGACCTTGATAATTAGGTTCAGTTCCTCTTGGTTGTCCATGTTAATCTATTTTATTTATCTCTATATAATTAAACTTGTTGTAACATTCTTTTGAGCAGAACAATGTGGTGGATTCGTACTCACATTCTAAGCAGTGCCCAGTGCCCTCCTCTGTATAGGGATTCCCTTGGTCTAGTCCTTCGTCGTGGTTCATAATTAGTTCCTTACAATTCCCCAAACGATCGCTTGGAATTCATACCCTCTTATACCTACCATCTCTGCACATTTCAATGTCAACTTTTCTAATTGCTTGTACCTGAGTGGTGTCAGTCCTGAATCAATAGTCTTGCCGAAGCAGGCCCTTAGATGCCATACATCAATGGTTACTTTCGTCTCGTCTAGTTCAGCGATATTCTTGACAAAGGAATAAGTCTTGGGTGATGCCTGATCGATCCCTCTCTCGCCTCTGGCAATTTTAAATGCTTTGTTCTTATTGCTATGGAAGGTACATACCTTGACATCTTCAGGATTCTTACCCTCATTAACCGCATTTAGAACAATCCTTGTGTCAATGATATTCCTTTCCCATTTATTCCTTGGGCTCAATGCACTGATTACTTGTGCAGCAACAGCGGGATCATAGCCTAATCTCTTTCCCATGTTTGTACACATTTGATTGGCAGTCTTGTACCACTGCATTCCTTCTTCTATGTGTTGATCTGTACGTGTTTCGTACATCTTTAGAAGGTTATTTTTGATCTTTCGTTGGTAGTAAGGCGATAAGGATTTGATTTTCATAATTAAAAGGATTTGGTTTTGGTTTTGGTTTCTCGTACGTATATAAGTTAGGGCTATCTAATCAATTGCTCCACTTGATAGGGGTCGGTCGTGCCGAATCTCTTCTCATATGTTTTCAACATAGCAATTAACGTATCGTATAGTGCATCGTCTTCAGTGAGGGACAATCCCTCTTCTCTTCTCTTCCTCAGCGCAAAAAGTTCTTTGTTTAGGACTCTTAAGGTCTGGACTTCATTTAAATTCTTAGATAAGATCATAATAACATAGATAAAATTGAATAGATGGCCACATAGTAGGTTAATATGGTAGTGAGTAGGCCAATTATACCCACTGCCAATGTCATTCTTGGTTTTAATCTCATGCAGTCATGGCGTTAATGTATTCTTGATGTTGTGCAAGGAATTTAGACTTGTATTTCGGGTCAGTCATTGCCAATGCAAGTTCTCTGATCCAGTCTTCATCTCTCATGAGACAATTATTTCGGTCAACTTCATACATATACTTCAACATTTCCTCGATATCATTCATAATTTCGATAGTCATTTTTGCGTTCTATATTATACATCGTTTTAACAGCGAATTCTACTACTGCGTTTTCAAAGTCGTTTCCTTCCTTCTCGACATCCCATATGCCATTACGAGTGGATGGATGTTTCAACATGAAATACTCTGCTATATCATAAGCGGTTTCAAATTCACGTAACCAGTCCCAATTTAAGTTGGTCGTGATTATATGGCTTATTAATGCCCTCTCTCTTGCTACTTTCATAATTTCTGCGCTTTAATAAATTTAACTACGGCTTCGTATACCCCAAGCAAATCGTTATTGCATAGTGAAAAATCAATAGCATCTATTAGGACATAATCGGCATCTTTAACACATTTACATTCTTGGACTACTGGCATAATCCAATCCCAAGATGTGTCCCACATCGGGTCTTCTGTTACATAGTCATCTACTCCTGTAGAGTAACACAATCTGCCATCATCGTGGAATTCGCATTCCATAAAATTGGCTATTAACATATCGGTTTCATCTAAGTGAATTGATCTCATAAACTTTTCGGCGTTCGACATTTCTTTATTCATGGTTTGGATTTGGTTTTGGTTTGTGTACGTATATAAATTAGGGAACATTATTTTGAATTCCAAAAATTATTTTTATTCCCATAGGGAACATTTATTCCCCTCTATAAGCATGTAAGTATGCATCTAGATAATCACTGGGATCGATTAATACTTCGCCTTTAAGGTCAATTCCGCCATTCCTCTGCAAGATTTCTCTTGCTTCTTTTTCACTCTGTGCATCTATATAATAGAGCATGCTACAAGGAACAGCGAATGTATAGGTCTCTACAGAATCAACATATTCAAGGCCTTCCTTCTCCGAAGAAAAATATTTTCGATTAGGATCTTCCAAGTGCATCTCTTCGCTCATGTCATCCCAACATGACAACGTACTAAGAGTACCATCATCTTCAATGACCCAATAATCATCACCTTCCTTAAAAGGGAAATTAACTTGTGGATATAGTTCTTTAGATTCTTTTTTCATGATTGATTTATTTAAGGTTATTAATTTATTTAAGGTTAACTTAGGTCGAACGTATAATGTAAGTCTTCAGCCATTCCGCTAACTTTATCAAGTATACTGATGGCATCTTCTACAGGGGTAATAAGGTCGTGCCGAATATCTAAATCGGCTATTGTCATTTCTCCGTCTTCTAATTTTTCAAGTAGTTCGATTAAGTCTGCAAGTTCACTTGTAGTATTCATAATTAATTTATTTAATATTTCCGTTTCATCCTTTTGGAATCATCAGCCAAGGTTTCACCTTGATACGGGGGCAGTTTAATCTCTTACCCAGGATAATATCCTTAGCCATACATGGACTCAAAACCATCATTGGCATAATCTATGGCCTTGAAGGCCTTGTGTAATTCTTTTGCATGATATAGATTCTTGTAACAAAGAATTAAAAATTCAAACTCTCGGTCTTCAGCAATTACTACTTCTTTTTCATCAATCATATAATCTATGAAAGACGATACCTTGTAGCAATAGTCTTCGGCTTCTTGTCTATCATGTCCCATTGAATAAAATTCTCCGCAATAATGTCTCAGTTCATCTTCGCATTTTTCAAAAACTTCATCAAAGGTGAATCTTGAAAGTTGATATCCTCGAAGTCTTTTTCGACTCCACATTTTTTCTTTTGTCATGATTAATAAATTAATGGTTAACTAGGGTTAAAGGTAGATTCATAGCGATTCTTGTCAACTTAGCGGTTGAATTCTCAACACAGCGATAACAAAGCCTTATAAGATTCAAGGCCATATGATTGTAATAATTTTTAATTATTATGTCCTCTAGGTCTTCGGACAAATTGTCTGTCTCTAAAAGAGATTTAGCCAACTTAAGTATATCACCATTATAAAATGGTAAATCAATGACACTCGGTAATCCACTTAGCCATTCGGCTAGATTCTTTTCAATTGGAAGGTGTTGGTTATTCTTATGAATAAACTCCTTGCTGAAGGTCTCCAAAAGGAACGTCATCTTTTCAGATGGTGTATCGGTCTTTACTTGGTACTCTGTACCATCGATACTCTCTAGTAAGTAAGTATAGATATTATTCCTATACTGCGAAGAATTTGTCTTTAACATGGTTGTGAATTTTAATTTAACCTGACCCCCTTCGGGGTTTCGTCCCATCTCAGGGTACTCTTCAGAGGTTTTAACAATTTTCCTCACAATATTCTTTGAATATTCTAGATACTTTTCTATTCGTGTTCAGAGTATCTATAATTTCGCCTTCTAAAAGAACATCTGATCCAGATATATAAACTATACCTTCATAGTTGATTGAGTAGACTTCACATCCTCTAAGCATTCTTAAAGTGACTAAGGAATTTTGATTTAATGTATTCATGATATTTAATTTAACAGGTTATTAATTTACTTGAGATTTTTTTTCATGGCGCTCTTAATAAAATTGTAAAGAAGAATGTCATTGTTCAGATTATCTTTTAAAAACCTTTTCAAGGTTCTTGATATTAGGCTTAAATCATATTTAAGTTCGTCAAGATGGCTTTCCTTATTGACGTTGTATCTCTTTCTGAAGTCAAAGTTGTTGCTCCCTCCTTCGGAGTCTATGTAAACAAATTGGTTATTCGTTCGAATAAGGTTTACTTCTAAGTAAGAAGGCCAAGTTGACCCTCCGTAGGAGTAAGGAATTTCACCAAAGGAGTCTTCGTGTTCTTTATATACTCTTACTAATTCTTTAGCAGTGTTAACTCTCTTGAGTAATGTAGTAGATATGGTTCTTTTGTTTTTCATAATATTAGTTTACTAATTCTGTCAATAAAACTTCACGTAAAAGATTACATCTTTCGCTTGGCAAAGGAATCCCTTCGTCTATTCTTAGTATTTCTTTGAAACTTTGAAGATGTTTATTAAGATCATCATTCAGTACTTTACATACTTTTTTATTATCCAAAGCAAGACTTGGTTTAACATTTACTTCTTTGCAGATAGATTCAAATTCGTCTTCACTCATAATTCGATTTTTAAGGTTTGGTACTCCAGTTCGTCTTTCGTACGTATACAATTTAGCACCGCTTTTTTCGAACAAAACAAAAAAAATGTGAATTAATTTTCTTACGTAGTAAAAAAGTTTTTCATTCAGTTTTGGGGCAGTCTTGAACCTCATATGTAATCAATATCACTTTGAAGAATGATCAAATCTATACACAATCTTGATTGATAGCACATGCCTCTGGACATCCCTCTGGACATCCACAACTTGAGAAACAAGTCAACCAATGTGTCCCCTCCTATGGAGGGATATAGTAAGTGGTTTA
>TARA_R110000772_G_scaffold266171_1_pt1 | contig 38525 bp, 39 predicted proteins | sample TARA_R110000772 | Tara Oceans TARA_R110000772 (sample SAMEA4397948) | marine metagenome | biome: Polar Biome; feature: [SRF] surface water layer (ENVO:00010504); material: water (ENVO:00002006), including particulate matter (ENVO:01000060) such as... | depth 5 m | reverse complement strand
AAAAATAACTACTACTCTCTACTACGTCCTCCTCCTCCTCCGCCTGAGGGAGGCCCCTCCATTGATTGACTGACTGACCGACTGACAGACTGTCCAGCGACCGACAGTCTCCCGCTCCCTTCTCTGCCTGTGATTCAATAAATGAGGCATACGGCGAAGACCGCTGGCATACAGAGACTTTTATAGTGAGAATAGAGAGAGTTTTCAGTAAATATATATTACTAGCTAATGTTTAAATACAAACTGCCTTGTATCGCCCAAAAAACTCGTGATTGATTGGAGACTAGTGTAAGGCAACTGGCCTAAGTCTTTACGGTCGATTGATTGTCTTAAGTGAAGCCACGGGTGAAGTGTGATGGGAGACTAGGGGCTTATTCGTTGGCCTCTAGCTCTTCTAGGTCGGCATCGGAAGGTTCGGAGTCTTCGTCTTCGAAGTATTCTTCGTCCTCGTCTTCGTCGTCAGTAACCAAGTCGGAGACAAGGCTTGCAAGAAACTCTTTCTTATCACGTTTCTCTTTCGCATCCTTGGCGTGGAGCTTTTCGGCAAGCTTGGCGACGACTTCTTCATCGAGGTCAGCTTCCTTCAATCCCGCCGCGACAAGGAGCTTGACAGCCTCTTTCACGAATCTAGCGAGTCCTGATACTCTCGTGCCATAAAGCTTCCACACTTCAGCAAACTCGATTTCTTCAAGCTTGGCTTTGGTGCTTGGCGTAACTCTAGTCATTTGGATACTCTGATACCCCATGATGACACCCTGTAAGGCCTCATCATAACTCACCTCATTTCTTCTGGCTAGCTCCGTGAGATACTCTAGGGAGTTAGTGAAGATTCTGCCTTGGTAATCAACTCCGATTTTACTGAAACCTTGAACTTTATGAGCAAGATTTTCGGTGTTAACGATAACGACAACTTCTGTTTTTGTTTCTTCTTTCATAGCTGGGCGTTGTGCCCCTTGGAAACGCGCCTCTATTCACGTATCCAAGGAACACAACACCCGCGACTCCACTTAAAACAATCGCATCTTTAGATTTCAAAGAACTAGGTCGAAGGGAAGCGGGTTGCTAGACCGCTGGCCGTCTGAAGAAAGCTTGCTGCCTCCCTCTATTAAAGTGCAAAAGGCGCGGTTTTTATTTAGAATGAATGAAGTTTATAGCGTTTTGAAAGGGATACCTTCCCCATGGGCCGTCGCCCATATATCTTATATACGCCGCGTAAAATTTTCTCAAAATAAACGCCCTACATACCCTCCTACCTAAGTCCATTTCAGGCCTTCGCCATCATTTAATCTAAAATAAAACTTGATTTTTCCAGCTACCTGCCTTATCTTAATCGCATGTCAACGACCCCTCTTCGGCCTCCTGCACCAATCGTGAAGACTGACAATCCCAATGTCACCTGCAAGTAACTCAGACGCCACCTCTCCTCACACTCTCGCAATGCTCGCGTTACTCGACGCGGACATTCCAGGTCAGGAGGAGTCACATACGAGCGTAATCCCTATCACATCTGACCAGACCGTCTTCTACAAAGCAATCGCGTCTGGTCTCGCGCAAGGCAAAACTCCGCAAGAGATCGCGAAATACCTCGACCGCGAAACCCACGAGATTCAGTCTCTCATCAAAACCGAGCAGGTAATCTCAGAGCTCAAGACTCTCGCCTACTCTGACGACGCAGACGAAGCCCTTGAAAACATCCTTAAAGGTGCCCAGTTCGATTCAGTCTTCACTCTCCTTTCCCTTCGTGACAACGCAAAATCCGAGACCGTTCGCTACAACGCAGCAACCCAACTCATCTCGCTTGCAACTAAAAAGCCTCAGACCACCGAGGACGAAGAACTTCCCACCGATCCTGTAGAGCGTTACAAGTTCTTACAAAACAAAATCCAAAAACTATCCTCCAATGGCTAAAGACACTCCATCACAATCCTCACCGGATCTCAAAGGGACTCCAACACTCTCCGTATCCCTCCTTGACCTAGCCTCGCTTTCATTTTTTGAACCCGACTATCAACCAATAGGCAGTGTTTATTATATCACGTTTGATGACGTTAATGACTCTGCTGAGGAAGATTTTTATGTTTGGTCGCAAACTGGTTCTGGCCCTGATACGTATGGATGGGTAAAAGCTAGAGACAATTACGGACTTTCTTTTACAGAAACTCAAAACCTGTCCGCAGGTCAGAAAGACCAGCTCGCGGCGAATTGGCCGGAGGCGGTATCAATATCTGAAGCACAATCAACGATAAATAGTATTCTTGCAGGTGACATAGCGGACATTCGCGGATCAGAGTTTGCACAGATCACGGACTTATCGACATTAATTAACGCCTACTTCCACCTGGATGAAGCTTCTGGAACATCTACAGACACTATTTCGGCACTCCCTCTCACTGAGACCGGGGCCTCTGCAATCGGAACAGCAGCAGGTCTAATTAGTCAGGCTCGGGTATTTACCAAAGCGGACAACTCATACTTGGTTAGTGGAGCAGACCCTGCGGCATTTGATCACGGGACGGGTAGTTTTGGATTTTCTGTCTGGGTCAAACCTACTGGAGTCGAAGCTTCTACGTCGATCTTGTCGAAAGGCTCTTCCGGAGTTCTTGGTGAATACGTCCTGTATTTCACAAGCACCCTTGTGGGCCTTTATACGACCCGATCATCTGGTTCAGGTAACACCAGTGTTATACATACTGGGACACTCACGTTAAATAGCTGGAACTGCGTGCAGTGCTGGTATGACGGAACCACTCTGAACATTATGGTCAATGGGAGTGCTGTCACTACAGTTGCAGCTACTTTGGGGATCTGGGATACCGCAGGAGCCTTCCGTCTGGGCTATGGTTATTTTACAGGTGTAGCGGGGACTCGAAACTATTTCGACGGTGCTATTGATGAACTCACACACTGGACTGGAGACAAACCAGTTTCCGAGTTACGCGCCATCTACGAGGCGAACCTCGCAGGAACACCTTACCCTTACGTGGGAGTCAGCGCACTCACGATTGATGATGGCGTATCTTCTCACTGGGTTGGTGATTCACTCACTCGCGCACGTCCTGACTCGACTGATTTTAGCCGCACGCTGGCAACTGTGTCTGCTCCGGCAATCAGCTCGGTCGGCTGGGATTACGATGGCACTGATGATTACCATGAACGCACGGATGCTAGCATTGACATGACGCAGGTATTCAGTGCTGTAGTATTGTTCAGCCCGGACTCAGTTGCGGCGACGATGGGGATACTCGGTAAAGGTGATGCCGCCGCTAATCAACTCTCGCTCGGTGTTAGTGCGACCAGCAAGGCGAGTGTTTCGTATTTGTCAACTACGGATAAAACGCTTGTTTCGACTGGTGATAACCTTGTAGCTGGTAAAACAAATGGGGTGCTAATTACATCGACGGGCGCTGGTCTCTCTATTGAAACCTATACACAGTCGGTTCCAGATACTGTGGCCGAGGCAGTAGACGCATTGACCAAACCATTCCGCATTGGCTATGGTAAAGTAAGCGCGACAGCAGCAGAAAACTTCTTCGACGGTGTGGTTCGCGACGTATGGATTTATGATCGTGTCATTAGCACAGACGACTTCAGGGAGTTGGTAGACACTAAGATGGGCGTCCAGGCGTGGGGAGACTCGTTGACCGTTGTCGGAACTGGAGGAGACTGGACAGGGAAACTCTCTACTCTCCGCAATGACTTTGCTGTCACGTCTAATGGTTATTCAGGCGAGGGGTCCCCGGCCATCCGAGGTCATTACGAAACAGCAAACAGGGACCGCGAGCAAATTCACATCTTCTGGGCTGGCAATAATTCAGCGTCTCGCGGCGTCGCTCTGGAAACTGCCGACATGGAAGCAATGGTCCTCGGACTTCGGACCGACAGGTTCCTTGTGCTCGGACTTCCAAACCGCACGGAGTTTGCTGATTCTGATACTAATATCGCGGCGGCCGCGGCTCTGTATGACCCGATCAACACAGCGTATGCTAGTGCCTACGGCAACAGGTTCTTGGATCTACAAGACCTGTTTATAAATAACTCGTCAACAGAAGCTCCCACTGCTAACGATGACGCCGATAGGGCGCGAGGAATCGTTCCGAGGACGCTCAAAGATGTTGGTGTCACTGACACTCACTTCTCAGCCGCTGGTGGCGACTTCCTTTCTGATAAAATAAACGAACGAATTATCGCACTTGGATGGGACGTTTAAATAGAACTACAGTATGAAACGACTATCTCAAGAATCAACCTGGCGAGGACTCATCACTATTGCTGCTGCATGCGGCGCAGTGATCAGTCCCGATCTTGCAAGCTCCATCGTGTCCGTAGCTCTCGCGCTGGTGGGACTCATCAACATCGTAAAACAAGACTAATGAAAACACTCCTAATCCTCCCACTCTTCCTCCTCGCTTCTTGCAACGCAGTTGACGTTCTCGTCGATAAGAGCCAAATCAAAGGCGAGACCGAAACTCATTACCTTGCACCATCTTCCGCAATCACACCTGTTGTTAACGTGGATGAGATAAACAGTAAGGTTGAAAATGCTATCGCGGACGCAATCATCAAAGTAGACGCTGCGAAATGAGTTATCCTGCCCTAGTCTCTGACGCTGGTCACGGTGGCTACGATGCTGGCGCGATTGGAGTCAATGGACTCCGTGAGTCGTCAGTGACTCTACAGTTCTCCCTACGGTTTGCTCACTGGTTCAAGGAGTTAACTGTAGGTGTTGTTAAGCAAACCCGAGAGGTTGACACTTACGTCGGCCTCAGTGACCGCGCACGTATTGCAAACACTCTCGGAGTCCCTCTCATCTCATGGCACTGCAATGCATACAACAAATCCGCCAACGGAGTAGAGGCATTTACCTCACCTGGTGAGACCAATAGTGACCCTCTCGCAACTGCGATGCTTGAAGCATACATCAACGAGAACCCTGACGTAGCCCAACGGTTCGACCTCTCCGATGGCGACCCTGACAAAGAGTCTCGCTTCACCGTTCTGACCAAAACGAACAAGGAAGCAGTCCTCTTTGAACTGGGTTTCATCGACTCCCCAAAAGACCATAAGTTCCTGTCCGACTACAAATGGATCGACCGCAATGCAAAGGTTCAAGCAAGTGTTATCGCGGAATACTTTGGCTTTACTTTCATCCCTGAAAACCCCGCTGAGACCTACTCCATTGAGCAACGTCTCCGCCGCCTCGAAAAGCTTCACCCCGAGATGAACTCATAATGTCCGACGTTAAACTAACCCGATCCGTCCCTCTCTCCATCATAGTAGCGGGTCTCCTCCAAACTACTGCCATCGTTTGGTTTGTGGCGCAGCTCGACTCTCAAGTGGTCAGTAACACTCAAAGCATTAAAGAGCGTAAGGTGTGGATGGAAAAGCGGGAGGTATTCGAGAGCAACATAACCGAGCAAATGATCCGCCTTACGATGACTGTTGATCAACTTAACAAATCATCAGAAGCTCTTAATGAGTCAGTAAAAAAACTGACTGACCAAGTGCAGGGCTTGCCCTGAGCCATTATAGAAAATTACCGTCACTTTAAATCGTTGTGGGTGTCTGCCACTTTGTTTTAGTCTTCCACAGCTAAAGACCACAACGACCACTCCTTGTATATTTCAATGTCTGAACTCGTATTAGATTACACCGACCTTAACAAAGCTAAGAAGCTTTCTAAGTTGTTGGAGCAACGTAATGCGTTGAAAGCTAATAATGGCTCTGCGTTTTATGAGCCTCACTTAAAACAAGATCTCTTTCATCGTGGAGCTGATAAGTTTTACAGGTATGTCCGCACAGGTAATAGGTGGGGCAAGAGTCAGTGTGGTGCTGCGGAAGACGTTGCGTGGGCACGAGGTTTCCGTGAGTGGTATCCTGAAGGTGATCCTGCAAGGTATAGCGGCATTCCTAAACGGTCAACGAAAGGAGTTATTTTGGTGTATGACTGGAGTAAGGCCGAAGAGATTTTTACTAACCAAGTTCAGGGAACTGGTCGTGGTAAGTTGTTTGATTATATTCCTACGGAAGACTTTCTTGGCACTGAGAAAAGTTCTGGCGGAAACATTTCTTGTATTAAAGTTCGATGTATTCATGGAGGAGTAAGCACTATATATATCGACACGGTCAAGTCGTTTATACAAAACCCTCTGGGGCATGAGTCAAGTCAATGGGATTGGGTCCACGTCGACGAACCTATCCCTGAGGACATGTGGAAAGCTTATGCACGTGGACTTATGGATAACGATGGTAAGGCGTGGTTCTTGTGCACTCCGCTAGATCAACCCTGGATTAACGACTTTTTCATTCCCTCACGTAGAACTAAACTTAATGAAGACAGCAAGACTGATTTTGGTGACAAGATGGTTATTATTGGGTCTACTAAAGACAACCCGCATATCAGTGAAAGTGCCCGACTTAAGTTTGAAGGGTTGCTGAGTGATGAAGAGATTGAGTGCAGATTGCATGGTATACCTAGAACAACGAGTGGTTTAGTTTATAAAGCGTTTAACCATATGGAGAGTCCTGAGGGACACACTTACGTTGACAAGCCTATTGGTTGGTTTGACGAGATCACTCCTCCAATGGATTATACTATTCGTTATGCGATAGACACTCATCCGAAAACTCCTCATGCAGTTCTGTTTGCAGCGACTGCGCCTACTGGCGAGGTGTTCTTTTTTAGAGAAATTTTCCAGCAGTGTCTTATGAAAGACCTTGCTTTTTTGATTAACGATATTGTACAGAACCGCTTAGTTCTTACTTGCTTGTGTGACCCTAGTGCGTATATCAATAATCCAGTCAGTGGTGACACCATGGCAGACGATTTGGCGGCACACGGTGTTGTTGTCGAAAAGGCCGTCAAAGACCTTCAGAGAGGTGTGCTTGCAGTGCAGGCAGCACTTAGAAAGAAGATGCCTGGTGGTCACTACTGGCTAAACTTTCATCAAGGTCTCACAACTACGTTATGGGAATTTGACCATTACATGTGGAGTCATAAGCACGCAGATAAAGTGCTTGACAAGAACGACCACATGATGGAATGTTTGTATCGTCTTGTCCTTAACGGATTGGATTATATTGACCCTGAAGACTCTTCAGACTACTTTGTAGCTCAACGTGGTGTAAACAACCTTAATCTTTCGATACCTGCACAGTCTGAACCTTCGGAGTATATTGACCTGGCAACACTAACACCTGAACAAAGGTATGAATATCATTTACTTGGATTAATATGAACGAAACTTTACTGAAAGAGCTTTCTCAAAAGGAAGTGTCTAAAGCACATCAAGCTATCCTTGACAAGGTAGTTACTTGCGTGCGCACTTCTCGCAGCGTCATGAGCAAATCATATCCGGAATGGAACGATATGAGTAAGGCTTATGATTCAGAACGTCTTCGTGATAAACAAGATTTAAAGAATGCTGCGACTGGAAATCCAGAGAAGACTTCAGTCCCTCTCACATACGCTCAGGTCAATACTTTTGTGGCCTTCATGTTTATGTTGTTTCATCAGAGGCAATACTTCTTTGAGTTTGAAGGTCAAGGAAAGGAAGATGAAACTATTCAAGCTGTCTCAGAGTCAATCATTCAGGGAGACTTGCAGTCTAACGGCTTCTCGCTTAAGCTTTATCAGTTTCTTCTCGATATCGGACGGTTTGGTATTGGTGTCTTTAAGTCCTCGTGGGAAGTAGAGAAGCAGCAATTCTTGTCACCGGAAGCTAAAGAAGCTTTTAAAGGTATCGATGACGTCACTCCTGAGCTTTATGAAGATCATGTAACGTTTGAAGGTTCACGAATTACTAGCATCAGCCCTTATCACTTTTACCCTGACACACGTCTTCCTCTTACACGTTTTCAGGAGGGTGAGTTTTGTGCGAGTGAAGAAGAGTTTCCCCTGCACAAATTACAGGAGCTTGAGGCTCGTGGAGGTGTCGCAGGTGTTGAGCACATCACACCGTTTAACGACGCGTCACGCAGTAATCGTGAAGGGCATTCATACTTCCCTTCGATCAAGCTTGATGATGCTGATACTCAGAAGAGCAATGTGGTTATTACCGAATGTCAGATTAAACTGATTCCTGACAAATTTGAGATGGAAGACGGTTCTATGCTTGGTAACTCTTCCAAGCCGCTTACTTACCTTGTGTGGGTAGCCAACGACAATCGAGTTATTCGTATTGAACCTCTTAACTATTATCACGGGCACTTTACGTATGATCTTTCACAGTTTAGTCCTGACATGCACAAGCAGCTTTCAAAGTCGCTGGCAGGTCAGATCACACAGTTGCAAGAAATTATTGACTGGTTCTTTAATTCTCGTGTAGCGTCGGTCCACAGAACGCTTGACAACCAGTTAGTTGTTGATCCTACTGTGGTTGAGATGAACACTGTAACTAATAACTCGCGAGTAATCAAGCTTAAGCGCGGTGCTCCTCGAGTGGGAATCGACAGATTCATTAAGTCGTTGCCCGTCCAAGATGTTACTGCTAACCACATGCAAGACGCTTCACAAGTTGGGTCTATTATACAACAAGTTACTGGTATCAATGATACTGCAATGGGACAGTTTCAGACTGGACGGCGCTCTGCAACTGAGGCCCGAGGTGCTATTAGTGGGTCGGCGTCTCGTCTTAATCTTTATGGCAAACTCATTTGGGAAAGTGGCCTGGCTCCGTTAGGTAAAAAGCTTCTTATCAACTCCCGTCAATCTTTATCTCAAGAAGGCTACGAGTCTATTGTCGGAACTGACCCTGAAAAACTTGAGATGTTCGAAGAATTCAAGTCGAACGTATTCCAACTTGTTAGACGTTCGGACTTCTTTGTGTTCGATGGAACGTTGCCTAGTGAGAAGCAATACGCAGCGCAGTCGCTACAAGAACTTCTTAGCATAGTGCTCTCTTCTCCTGAAGCTGCGGCCGCGACTGGAGTACAACCTGCGAAGCTTATTGAAGAGATTTACACTCTTCGAGGTATTAAAAACCTTTCACGATTTAAAGATGATGGCACGGCCGCACAGCAACAAGCAATGGTCCAGCAGATTCTCGCACAACAACAACAAGCGCCTCAACAACAACAACAAACTCAGTAATGACTGAACTTACACAAGAACAAAAGAAGCAACTAGTACTTGAGATAAATCGTTTTGAAGCATCTAACCTAGGCAGGTATGTTTTAGATGAGTGGAAGAAACTTTATGACAATAACGTTGATTTCGCAATCGACACACCAACGAACCAAGAGTTCACAATAGATGCTCGTGAAGGGCTTCTTGGAGAATGCAGACAGCTTAAAGTTTGTCTAAACACCTTTTCACGTTTACGAGAAGATCTCGTGAGTGAGATAAAAGAAACAGAAACTAATAAAGAAACAAACCAATGAACGAAGATCAAGTGGAAGATACCCAAGCCCAAACACCAGACGCTCAGGCTACAGAACAAAATAGTTCTTCGGCCCCTGCGTCCTCACTCACTCCGGAAGCTATCGCAGCCGCCGTAGCACAAGGCATGCAACAAAACGCTCCTAAGCCTCAGATGTCTGAGGAAGAAACGCGTAAGGCAATGAATATGTGGTCACCAGACGAAGAGTTTGCTAACTCATTCGCTACTGCACTCACCCCTAACGAAGACGGTCAAATCGACCGCAACGCTCTTAAAGGAGTGTTTGGAAGCTTTCATTCCAACACGATGAAGCAAGCGGAAACATTTGCCAAAGCTCTCGTGGCTCAGTCGCAGCAACAATATAAGAGTGAGTTTGCACCCATTAACGAATACGTCCAAACACAACAACAACAGCAGCTCAAGGGAGGTTTCGTTAAGGCTTATCCAGCACTTAAACAATACGAGCAACTTCTCCCGATGGCTGCAAAACAGCTTCAAGCGTCCGGAGCTAATTACACAACTCCGGAACAACTTTACCCGGCACTCGCCGGTGCCATGGAACAGATGGTAAAAACTTTTGTGCCAACATTCTCGATGAATGGAACGCAAAACCCAGGCAATTCAGGTGGAACAGCTCCCGCGTCTCTGATGAACGGTGGTCAAGGTGGAGGTAATTCTGCACCAGCGACTAACGGAAAGTCAGCAAGCATCTGGGGCTAACCAAACAAAACACAGAAAACAAAACTAATGAGTAGTATACTTGGACTTACGTCCAGCAAGACGTTCGATGACAATGGGTTTCGCTCCCAAAACAATCGTCGGGAAATCTTCCACGCGTTCCCCACGGGTGCGGCACCACTAACAGGTCTTCTGTCACTTATGACAGACGAACCTACTGATAATCCCGACTTCGGTTGGTATGAGAAACGCTTCCGACAGATCGAGACCACTTCCGCAAACGCTGCAAGTATCTCGCCTTCAGGCAGCAACACTGTAATCACGTCACCAGCAACACTGGTCAAAGGCACTATCTATCGGGTAGCAGTCCTCGACACCAGCCTGTTCAAAGTGTCCCACGCAGTTCTTCTCAAGAAAGCCACTCTTGCAGCGTCTACCACAGACATTCAAGGCATTATCACCGAGATCGTCGACGCAACTCACTTTGAGTTCCGCATGACCGAAGGCGTTGCTTCAGTAACCAACACGACTGCAGGAACTGGTAACCGTCAGATCTATCACATCGGAACGGCTAACTCTGAAGGTGCAGTCTCCAATGGTGGAGGTCGCCTTACTCTTCCGAGTAATCCAATCAACTCGACTCAGATCTTCCGGGACTCTATCTACTTCACATCGACATCTCTCAAGATGCCTGCGAACTTCGATAAGACCGGTATCTACATCGAGAAGTCAAAAGACGTCTCCCTCGACCACATGACTGGTATCGAGAAAGCGTTCCTGTTCGGTCGCAAATCACTCCAAAACGTTCCTCACCCAATCACAGGTGAAGACGTCCCGATGCGCACGACCGGTGGACTTCGTTGGTTCCTCGAAGAATACGAGAAGGTCGATGGAGGCGTATTCGCTTATCGCCAAGGGTCAGCTGCCGCAACTGCAATTACTGACAAGGACAAACGTATCATCGATGCTGCTTCTAGCACTATGACATATGAGTTTTTCCTTTCATTAATTGAACGAGTATTCCGTAAGACCAATAACCGGGCTCACGAGAAACTTGTTCTTTGCGGAAACGGTGCTCTCGGTGCTTTGAATACCTTGCTTGAGCTTGGTATCTTTACCACCAACAAGAACGCCGCTTCTGAGAAAATTTATGGGATGAATGTTGTGACGTTGGAGACTCTTTATGGAACTCTCCACTTCAAGACTCACCCACTGTTTAACGAGGATTCTTCGCTGCTTTACTCGATGCTGATCACTGATATCGGTAATCTTAAGTATCGCGCGCTGAATGATCGTGATACTACTTTGCTTGACAACCGTCAGCAAAATGACGAAGATGGTCGTAAAGACGAATGGCTTACTGAAGCAGGTCTTGAGGTTCGTTTCCCCGAGTCTCACATGTTGATCAACGATCTTCAGACTATTACCGTCTAACCACAAACCCAAACTGATATAATATTATGAGTAGTACAATGCGAGGAGCCGGCCTCACTGAAATCGGCGCAAGTAGCCTTATCCCGAAGTCGGGAGGACTGGCTAAACTGAATCAGCCTCTTGCTCGTGAGCACATGGCTCACGTAACAGGGACTAATAAACAAGGTGAATACCTTACTGAAAAGCCTAACGTCGGTAAACTCGGCGCTCAGGGTCACGCAGGTAAGTAACCTTTATTGATTATGACTCTCGCACATTTGATAAGTTCTGTTAATAGTTATTTACAGACCGACTTCCCAGCAGTCGAAAACCACCCTCTCCTCTCACAAGGAGATTCGGCGGATGTCAAAGTAGTTGTCGACGAACTTATTGTTCGCGCAGCTAACTCTGCTAGGAAGTGGGCTGAAATGCGCCATGACTTTCAGTGTGCGAGCGTCACGATCAGCGGAACAATTCCTGCGGGAGGTTCCCTTGATCTTGACGACATAAACGGCACAAGTATTAAGATTATAGATAGTGTTTATCTGGCCAGTGGCTATCCGATAAACCTGTCTACTAATAAACAGTATTGGAATTCTCGATACGAACAGGAACAAATTCAAACCGATTACAGGCCTGAGGCGTATTTGTTTGAAAACAAGTTAATGCTGAAAGGAAGGGAACTGAGTTTGGTGTTCCCGTCAGAAACTGATTGTGACATTACGATTGTAGGTTACGAGTGGTTGAATGATTACTCTAACACTAACGAGGTATCAGTTCCTGCAACGTGTGCGATACCTGGAGCGTCTGCTATGGTGAGACTGGCCGCAGCTACCTACGATCCAGTTCCTACGCTGGTCACAATCCCTTATGATATACGTGACTTTGATCCAGCTAACGCTTATCAGGTGATCGTTCCTGCAGGTGACTACGCAGTGAGTTTGCTGGCGCCTGACATCTTGACGTTCGATAGTTACACTTTCCCAGTGAGTTATTCCACTGCGGCAGGTTTCTCTAGCGGCACTGTGAACTATCTGATTGACGCCACACTCGTTACGACTGATTGGTTTATTGGCAGAGGTTTTGAGTATATGCAATGGGCATGTATTGTAGAGGTCAATCACATGCTGCAAACGTTTGTGCCTCGTCAGGAAGGTTCACTGTCTCCCCCAGAACGTCTTCGTGAGAGAGCTTTTGAAGCGTTGAAGGTTCTCGATATGCAAGCTGCGGAAGGAGGTATTTACCATGAGTAGTTGGGTTAATTCAGTTAAGAACATGGTGCAGCGGAATCCTAAGTATTCTGTCCGCGGGCCTGTGTTGGAGAGCTACGGTTACGTAGAGCGTTTTCAACAACATATGACTACGCTTGAGTTTGAGTGTGCTCATGGAACTAAAGTTGAGCCTTCGTACGGTTACTTCGCTGAGACTCGCAGAGAAAATACTAACAAGAGTCGTCTGTTTATTTATATTCCTGAGGAAGACATTAACGGTGATCCTTTGTTTGCAGATGTTATTAGTTACCAGTCGGACTATAACGAGTATATATGCAAGGCGTGTATAAGTCGTCAGATAGTAGACAAGTCTGCAGTCTTTCTTTTCGGAGCTACCGTGTGGGATAGCAAACTCATTTACCTCGATGAGGTACACAATACACGTGAGACGGTTACTATCATTGAACAGGAGACTGTAACAGCGTCTGAGTACGACGGACTTCTTAATGGAGAGAACGAGGCAGTTTACTCACTCACGCAGACCAAACCTACTGAAGGTCTAGTTGGAGATGTCTTTACCTCATTTAAAAAAGTTAAATGTAACTGGTATGTAAAGAAAGAAGAAACTATTACTGCAAAAGGTTTTACCTACAAAGCGACGGAGAATTACTATTGGCCCCCAGTTCTTCTCGGGACCACTAACCCTTTCGACTTTGGTATTCTTGAGGGTGATAAAGCAGGTGTCACTTATACTGCGGGCATTCTTCTAGATTACAGGTTACAACAAAGTTTCAATGGACCCACAGAAGTTAATGTGTTGGTAGCTTGGACAGAAACTGCTAATCTTACTGCTGTTAACTCCGTAGATTACATGCAGCCTGACTCTATAAACTATCAAGGTATTTTTGTTAATGTGGGAGTTCCTGAGTGCTTGCATGACGCCATCACGATAACGGAGTCTGTAGGCACTAATCATCCAACCCTAACCGCAGGACAAACCCGTAGCAAATCTTATGCAGCAACCAACCACACTTTGTGGCCAGCGACTATCGTAGGGAGTGTGCAGGTTCGTCCTCATAAAGGAGGTTTTATTACGACAACTAAAACTTACACCAGACCATCGTGAAAGAGGTAACCCCGCCAGAACTGCGTGAGCCTAAAGTTAGTCAGGTAGTGGTGCAAGCTACTGAGCTCGCTGGTGGCGGCGGCGCAATAGTTAACAATACTGGAGGCACACGCTTTGCCAACACAGGTAACTCTGAGCCTATTGATCGTAGCCCTGTAAAGATTTACCGCCCTTTCGAGATCGAGATTCTCGACGATCAAGTGCTTCTTCATCGCGGTTATACTAGCACCACTGACGAGGCTACAAGACAGTTCGATACTGTTCAAACTAAATCGGACGGTATAGAATTCGACCTCGTCGCTATTCCAGTAGCAGCACCTACAGACATCTGGGTGCAGTTTGGTTGTGGTGAGTCTGATATAGTTATTCTATACAACGATGACCCACTACCTACAATAGGTGAGGGAATGTTTCTACTTCTCTTGCACACCTTCTCGATCGCTACAGGTGTGATCGTTCACGACGTCGACAACTCCGGCAACATTCAAATAGTTACTTATGAAGACTTATGTCAGTCCAGCAGTTCAAGTAGCAGCAGTTCAAGTAGCACTTCTTCTTCCGCATCGAGTTCAGGGACTGGAGCGAGTTCGAGCTCAAAAAATACTGCCGTAGTTCCATTCCCTCGTTACCCGAAAGGTTTTGCTTCTCTCTACTGTGAAGAATCTCTCACAGTTAACTTTAATTTCATTCAACGGTTTGCTCATGCAGGCACAAGAATGCGTCATAGTATTAGTCAGGACTATCTAGACGTTATCGAGAACTACCGCATTGAAGGATTCGCATCGTGCTATCGTCCAATAAGTATTGGTGTGAAAGTCAGTAACGGATGTATCGACTTACACACTTCTGAAAGCTACGCAGGAGAAATCACTGTGCGCTTCGTAGCAATACGTAAAGGTTTCGGTGACATCTACTTGGAAGAAACTGATGAAAAACGTTTCTTATCTAACGAACGTTTTATTAACTCTAACAAACCTAAGTCATGGTTTCGACGTCTAGTGGGTCTATAACCATCACAAGTTCTTCAGGAACTACGTCGACCACCACAGTCAGCTCTTCCAATAGTAGTGCTTCGGTCAACAGTGGTAGCTCTAGTTCCAGCACTACCCCTCCCAGTTCCAGCTCAGGCTCTTCTAAAACTTACTCTTCAATTTAAGCAACAACATGAAAAGAGATTACCTAAAACACTTTGACCACGTTTACATCATTACCTTACCGTGGAATGCACCTCGTCTGACACGCCTAACCCGACAGCTTTCAGAGATCACCGCGGATTCAAAAATTGAAGCCGTCGAGGCTATCCCTGGAAACGAGCTAGTTCCATCTGGTTGGTGGAGCGAAGGTGGTGGTGCTTGGGGATGTATGTTATCTCATGTTAAGTGTTTACAGGATGCTTGGATCAAAGGTTATAAAAGGGCGCTGATACTTGAAGATGATGCAGTGCTCGGGGAGAACTTTAAAAGAGATATCGGAAAGTTTGTTCGTGCTGTTCCTAAGGATTGGGGACAGATGTATTTAGGAGGTTGTCATTTACAGAGGCCTTTGGTTGAAGACGGATATTTGGTTGGTAGTAATATTAACCGAACTCACGCTTATGCTGTGCAGCGTGAGGCTATTCCTAAAATACATGCTCATATTTTGTATGCCCCAGATTATGTGACGGCTAATGGTAAGGACAAGACCTGGCATGTTGATCATCACTTAGGTAAAGCTCACGAACGTGAGGATTGGAAAGTGGTGTGTCCTGACTGGTGGATGTTTGGTCAGGGCGAGAATGACAGTAATATCAACGGACGTTCGCATCCAAGTTATTTTTGGGACTGGGAAAGTAATACTGACCTGAGTACTAGTCCAATAGTTTTGGTAACTAAAACTGAGGACCTTAAGAGGGTAAAGGCTAAACTGCATTTTGGCTGGAGCTTGGTAAAGGGAAGTGACCGTATTGATAAAATGGTTAAGAGGTGTTCTGACAATCCAAGGACTCTTAAGAGTTGTTTGAATAGTATTACGTCCGAAGCTTTTAGTATGAGAAGACTTCCTGCTGTTTGTGTGTTGAATGCACGGCAGAAAAAGTATTTAGTTGATAATTATACTTGCTTGACTGCGGAAGATAACCTAGACTTTTTTAAAAATTTATGAACGATATTTCAGAACTCGCTGCAATGATGCAGCTTACACAGGGTAACGACTCGTTGAGTCAGTTAGCCCAACTAGTAGGGTTGTCTAATGACAGTCGTGAGCAAGGGCGTGCAGACTTAGGTTTGTCACAGCAGCAACAGAATTTCTTAAATCAACAGAGTAATGCTGATAGAAGTTTTACTCAGGCTCAGGGCCAGAACGAGATTGAGAACGCGTTTAGAGAAGAGCAAGTGTTGTTTCAGTTGCAGGAGCAGTTAAATCGTGAGGAAGCACTTAAAACTCAGCAAGAGCTTCAGCGTGATACGTTGACTGATAGCACCAGAATTCGTGATAATGCTAACTTAATTAGTCTTCTTATGGCACGGACGCAGGCGGGTGAATACGACCTTTCTGGACTCAATCTTGACGGCAGAAAAAGCAGCGTGCCTCAAGGGGCACCGGAACTTACTCAGGAAGAGTTGGCAGAGGCTTTAGAGTGGTTTGAAAAATCTCAACGAATGAATCAGGCAGTAGGTGGAGGACTTCTTAACTCAGCTACAGGACAATAAACAAAATAAAATTATGGCACTAGAAAATAGAACATCGCCGTCGTTATTCGACCAAGTAACACAAGCTCCAGGGCTTGCACAGGAAAATCAAGGTGTAGATCTTTTAGGTCTCCTTGAAATGCTAGGACAGCAAAAGCAACAGAGTAATAATCAGTTGTTTACCCACTTTGGATTTAAGTCTAAGCCGTCCCGAGTTATTGGGTTTGGAGGAGGCACAGTTGATCCGATGACTGGGCAGTCGCAGTCAAGAGGACTTGACCAGTTCTATGCAGCTAATCCACATCACAGACAAGGTGAGAACTTTGCGCAAAGCACTGCGAGGCAGCAGCGAGGTAACAGCGCAAATAGGTTACAGGACATGCTTAAGCAAGACCTTGCAACTAAATCCCTGCTAGATCAATTCCAGTAATATGAAAGATACCAAACTCGATTTCGCTCAGTTTGACGTTTCTTATGACAAGCGTCCAGGAGCCCTTAAAGACTATTCTCCGCAGCAGTATGCCCAATTAGCAAACTCACTGACGAACTCTGAGGACTTCGAGTTTGGTAATACTAATATTGTAGGCCGCGGACTTAAGCGTGTCTCGCAGACAATGAACTTGCTTGCTCAGATGACTGGTCTGAGTGACGTGGGCGCGGAGGTTGGAAGTAAGGTGGGCTCCGTTATTGGTAAGGAGGAGGTAGGTGAACAGGCTGGCGCTAGTGTTGGTCGTGGTGCTATGAACATGATTCCGTTTCTTACGGGCGGAGGTGTTAGTGCTATGACTAAAGTAGCTGCACTTACTGGTGCCCAGGTTCTCGACGAGACTAACGACGCTACTCGAGCGACTGTCGCGGGTGGTGTTAGTATGCTTGCGCCTGCGGTCATTGGTAAGATAACACCTGCTATTGGAGGTAAAGTGTTAGGTCAGAACCTAGCTACGAGAGTCGGAGGTGCGTTGACGTCTAACACTGCGGTAGGAGCTTCGTCAAGGTTCACGGGTAACCTCGTGGATAGTTTCGTATTTGATACTGCAGCTGACTCAGTCGATATTGCTCTTGCAGATGACAGGTCGTTTGCTGAGTTAGGAACGTCTGATTACTGGGCAGCGCAAGCTATCGGTAACTTGGCGTTTGCACCTCTTGACGCCAAACAAGCTATTCAAGCACAGAAGGTTGGGAACACTAACAAGTTAAGTAGTGCTCTTGACGAGGCAATCGCGCTTGCAGACTCGGAGTCAGTTAAGAGACAGCTTGCTGAGGAGAAGAAAGGTAGCACGCAAGAAGTGCCTGTGCAAATCTACTTATCTCCAGAAAGGACTGCGGCCTCTACTGCGTCACAATCTGCGGCAAGTCTTATAGGGTTTGATCCAGTTAAAACAAAGACTAACTCGTTCTTAGGTAATCCGATTGCACCAAGTATTGCACCTATAAACTTTAAAGAAGGCAATGGCTCAAAAAGTTTAGTTAAAGTAATGTCAAAAGAAAATGGCAGGCCGGAGACTATTGAGGTGCCTTTTAATCACCCACTTAAAGGGTTAGATATTAGTCCCAAAAACCTCGCTGACCCTCAGTTTGTCGTTCAGTTGTTTAGGCGTGTTGGTGATGCTGTAGAGCCTACCTCTAGTCGTGTGGAAGCTGTCGTTAACGCATCTAAAGCAGCTGACGGAGATCCTGTAAGGTTTATTCGCTACTTGGATGAAGTCATTGCAGCCAATGAAACAGGCACGAGTATTCAAAAGAATTTCGCTGTTGCAGGACTTAAGAATCTCCGAAACGAGTTGAAGTCAGCTGTAACTGCTGCCTCGATCAAGACTGAAGCTAGACAAAGTGCAACTAGCCTCGCGCAAGAGATCAGTGCTAAGGCTGTTAAACCTATCGAGACACTACAAGACGTCCAGGAGCGAGTAGGAAGGGTCAATGCGTATAGAGTAGCATCAGGACTTCCTGCTGTAAACGATGTTATCTTTGCGAGCATGCTTAAAAAGATTGACGGGAAACCTCCTACAGATGCTGACGTTGATGTGGTCGTGCAGAAACTAGAGAACGACGTATTACTTGATAACGCTAAAAAGAGCGACTCGTTCGAGGAGTTGAATAAAATTCTTGACAATTCGGAAGACGCCGTCATTGTGCATCCGAAAGCTGTAGAACAGTTAAAGAAAAGTTTTGCAAAGAACGAAGGTGACTTCGAGTTTACTGATCGTGCGATCTCAGCGTTTGGCGAGTGGCGTAAGGCTAAAGGAGACTTGCCTGACCTTGCACGCCGCATAAATAACGTTCAACGCCAGATAAAGCGTCTCGGAGAAAGTAAAGAAAATAAGAAGCGCGGACGTCCTACAAAGATTAAAGACGAAGATTTGTCTACTGTATTCGAGCGTGTCGAAGGGCTGGATAAAGATGTTAGAGACTCTGCCATCAACCAGTTCTCAAACTTCATGACGCAGGTAGCCGAGTTTTCGTTCAGTCCTTCTATCGCAAACAGTGGTGCTAAAGTGTTAGCTCAGTGGATGACACGCAAGGACGGAAACATTACTCCAGGCAAGCTACGGGGTATGTTTAGTACAGAATTAAAACGCTTAAAACTTAATGCTGCGAAAGAGAACAAGAAGCATGAGGAGTTTAACGATAACTTCTTTAAAGATGACTCGGGAGAAACTGCTACGCAAAGTCATGAAGCAGACTATAACGGGTTACTAGGAGAGTATGATTGGGAAGCTAACAACGGCATCCACGTTCGTGCGGCCGAGGTCGTCATGATGAGACGCGGCCTCAAACCTGCTGAAGCTCAAGCACTTGCTCCTGAAGTTGTTCGTATTGTAGACGCGTTCGAAGCACTCACTGGTCAAAAAGTCGAGGTAGGTAAACTACTTAATGCTGACGGATCACTAGCTGGTCTAAGCTCACGCTCCATGTTACAGAACGTCGTGTTCTTAAACCCCAAACTAAAGGACAACCACGCAGGCTTCGTAGCTGCTCACGAAATCCTCGGTCATCAATACGAGAAGATGTACAAAGCAGGACTACTTACTCCTAGCCAGACCAAGTCTTATGATCGTGCAGTAGACTATATCAGGAGTCTCACACCAACTGATCGTGCATCACTACTAAAACAGTTCGGTGAAGAGATTCTTCCGAAAAGTCTTCACAATCAACTAGCTAACGTATTTGACAGCACGTCAAGCAGTGTCAGTGAAGTCATGTCTAACCTCGCAGGTATCCTTGCTTACTCGACTAAGACCAAAGCTGACATCGGAGGTGTCGCAATGTATTTACCTCAACGTGTTTATGATCACTTGGTAAGTGCTGGGCAGTTCTTGCGTAAGGCAATGGATGCAGTCAAATCGTTTGCAGGACTACAGAAACTGCGAGGCTTTGACATCAAAAGTGTCAACGAGATTCATGGGTTCAAGACTGACATCGACAACGTAATGGGCAAGCTCGACGCACAGGCAACCAAGGCGCAAGTCGATTTTAAATACATGGACACGTTAATGGAGGGAGGTATTGGACGCCTATGGTCTGACCTCAGTGCAGACGCTACGAAGTTAGACTTTAAAGACAACGTGGCAAACAACGAACTTGCCGACGCTATGTTCTTGGTGCCTAAGTCAATACGAAAGTTTGTCAGCGAAAACGCTGAAGGAATAGTTAAAAAGCTCTCACGCTACAAAGACCTAATAAACGTCCAAACGGCCATGCGTGTAGAGAAGATGGCTACTCACATACTCCAACGCAACACAGAAGCTGTAATGTTCGGAGAGTCTATCAGTCCTGATGGCATTGTGAAAGTAGGAAAAGGTCTCGGTCCAGTAGGCGAAGTAGTTAAATCACCGAAGCTCAGTAACATTGTTAACGATATCATACTGTATCAACAAATTAACGATGTAAACTTCTTCACCATCCGAAAGGAAAATCCAGAGCAACACGCCAAGTTACTCGAAGGTCTCACTATGAAGGAAGTCGCAGCAGTCGAAGAGACTCTTGCACGTACTCAAAAGGTCACCAAGTTAATGCAGGAGGAAATGTTGCAAACACACGAACGCGTGCAAACAACTGAACTCGCAATACTTCTTCGAGACAAAGTCGAGGGAACTCAAGAGCAAGTAAAGGCCGTGGCGAAACTACTGCAAGACCTGCACAAAGCTGGTGACCCTCGTCTAGAAGCAGAGCTAACTGCACGAGGTCTTGAACCTAAGAACCTTATAGACTTCCTGAACACTACTACCGCAGCTATCACCAAGAACCGTGAGATGTTCTCTCAACGTAGCTACTTTGTTACCGAGCGTCGAATGAAACAGTTCCACGTAAGCTATTCGGAAGACACTAAGAACCCATCAGGTCTACGTGACTTTGATACTAAGGAAGAAGCACAGTCATTCGTAAGCGATCTACGTAAGCGCAAGAAGAAAGTGCACTTCGACGGCAACGGAGTACGTGACACCTACCAGCGTTTCGGAGCTACCAATCAACAGTTTGAGCAGTTCGGCAGTCTTCTAAATGCTGCTGAAGACAAGTCTACCATGAAAGTCTACGAGAACATGTTAGCATCTAAAGAGATTACACAAGCTGCCTACGATAGACTCGTTGCCTCACGAACAGGTCTTCGCAGTGCGCTTAGTGCTCTCAACATCGACAAGACTCTTTCTAGTGCCGGACCTAATCGTAAATTCCGTGGAGGACGTGAAAACCTAAACATGCTTGAACAGCACTTACGCTACACGTCTAAGCTAGCTCTCTCACTTCCTCGCTACGAGACTGATGCAACATTCCGTTACGAACGTCAAAACCCTGAAATCATTTCCAACGAACGTAACCTCGAAGCGTTCAATGATGCCGATCGTGGTCTTGCTAACATGCGCACTCCAAACACCAGGTTAGGTAACGCAATAGTTAAAGGTAACTTCCTTCACTTCCTTGCAATGAACATAGGCTCAGGAATCGTAGAAGTAACTCAGGCTCCAGTCAACCTCTCACCTAAACTTGCGGAGGAAGGTTCCAGTATGTTACAAGCTTACAAACTGCCAGTCGATGCTGCCGACGCAATCGCCAGGCGCAACTTCTCAGGCGAATGGAAGTCAGGAAAGAGTGTCCGTATTGGAGGACACAACGTAGACCTTTACCAGGCCCTTATCAACAGAGCTGAGAAAGCTGGTCGTATCGGACTTGGTGCTCACCAGGAAACTCACGATGCTCAAATGGAGACTATGAGTGACTTAGGTCTTATGGCTAGAGGCAACTCTCCACAAGGAAAGAACATCCTATCTACTGCCTCAGGTAGCGCTATGCACTTAGTATCTAAGTTCTACGGCATGTTCACAGGGTTCAACGAAAAGGTAGGTCTAATCTCAGGCTTAGAACACACCATCAACAAATCCTACAAAGGAAAGAAGTCATTCACCGAAGCGGAGTTCACTGACCTATTCAACGAATCTACTCGTATTGCAGGACTTGCAAACAACTCACTTGGAGGTATCGACACTCCGGTAGGTCTATTCGCAGGCAACCGCACCTTTGCCCAGTCCATGCACAGTCTTGCATCCTTCAACAACGGCATCATGTCAAACCTATACCGCTACGCAACCAACGGTATCAACAAGAACCTAGACGGCCTCACACAAAAACAAAGTAACGCAGCAAAGAAAGCTGCGGTTATGTCGTGGGCAGGTCTCGTGAGTATGGCAGGACTAATCGGAGGGACAGCTCTTGCAGGACCTATCACTGCCATGTTAGAAGAGCACACCGACTTCGAGGTTCAAAAGAACTTACGAGAGTTCATGTTCGATCTAGGCAAAGACTTCGGTCCAGAAGCTGGAACGTTCGCAGCAGACGTTGGTGCCCACGGATTCGCATACGCCCTAGGTGCTCCAATGGACATGAGTAACCGCGTCTCAGTAGGAGGTCTTCTCGGAGTCAACTCTTTCGAAGGTTGGAGTCCGAAAGCTTTACTCGGACCAACAGTAAGCCGCGCCGAAGACTACGGAACAGCTGCAATAAGCATGCTCAAAGGTGACGTCAACAAAGCTATCGAACACACCCTGCCTATAGGGCCACGTAAACTCTACAACATGTGGCAAGACAACGGGGACATCACCGACAAAGAAGGTAACGTCATCCTCAAGCCCACAAGATCAGAACAAATCAGTCAGGCCTTTGGGATCAAACCCTCACGCATCACGCAGAATCAAGATGCCTCTCGTATCAAACAAATAGAGACTCGCATCCGACAAGAGCGTAACAGAGAGTTCTCTGAAGACTTATACAACACCCTACAAAATCAAGGTTCTGGTGCAGCCCAGCTCCAACTAGCTCAATACGTTAAAGACAACCCCGGTTACGAACCTTCTGCTGCTGCGAGAAGTGTGGCTCATATAATGAACAATAGGGAGCAAGGAAAAGACCCCAGGTTGACAGGGACTTTGCAAGGGGCTGAGGGAACGGCTAGATGGATGGATACGTTTGATCAAGATAAGTTCCCACGACAAAGCCTAGTTACCAATAAGTTGAATCAAGTTCAAACGAATCAGCAACTAGGCTTCCAGCAAAGTGCGAAGGCAGTTAAGAGTGACCTATTACAGGCCATGTTGACGGAGAATCTACGTGATACTTCTAATCTTCCAGTTCCTGTGTTAAGTCAGTATGCTGGGAACTTGATGAACCCGCAACGTCAGACAAGTCAACGAGGACGCGATCTTCTTGATGCCTTTGCAAATACGTCACGCCTTCCATAACAACCTTGTCAAGCTTACCAGAAAGGTTAAGGTGAGTGATTGCCTTGCCGATTTCTTCGTAGGTTCCGTGGTCGTAGAGGACGGAGAATACTTCTTTCTCTTTGACCGTTCCTCGTGGTGCGGCTTCTAACATTGCGCTGACCTTACTTGCTATGCCCGCTTCAGGGTTGCGGCCTGTGCCGTCGAAGACTCGGTGCATGTCTTTCTCGGTGACTTTAAGTAGTTCGAGAGAGCGTTCGATATGTTGGATTTGTAGTATGAGGTCCAGGCTTTCACTGAGAGCTAGGAGTGCTGCGACCTTTAGAACTAGCATGCCTTTGGAAGTGTAGTATCCGTTAAGCCAGACGTCTGTGTTGTTAGCTACGAATAAATGGTTCTCGTTATACCACTCGATGTAACGTTCCTTAGCGTCGTCTGACCACTTGAACTCACCCGAGAGTTGGGTTAGTTTCTCTGCCCAAGCTATACACGCTGCGCGAGCTTCAAGTTGCTCAGGCGTGATGGTGGGTAGAGGCACTGGGTTACCCCGTCGCTTTGCATAGACGAAGATGCACCTTCGTGCAAACCCTCCTGAAATAATGTTCTCTTTGAGAAGGTTACCTGTGATCTCGGGAGTCATACATCCACAAATATTAACCGCCGGTTTAGGAATTACATCCTTACCGGCGTTTTTTGTGTTCACCTCGAATTGGTCCTCGTCCCAGATGTCAGTAAAGAACTCAATCATACCGATGGGGTTAGTTCCTAGTAGAGTGACGATCTCGTTTGCATAGATGTTCGCAGGTGTGTAGGGAATTTCCTCACCTGCATACGAGAATGACTTCAGGTATTTGTGAGACGAATCTCCCATGTCTTTGGTAAGTGCTTCACGTGTTACTGAGCTGGGCACAATAGGACAGAAGTCAGGGTCGAACTCACGAACAAGGTCTTTTGCGATCTTCATTGCAGTGGACTTGCCGTTGCCGGGGTTGCCCACGAAGATCACGTATAGGTTAGGGTAGACCGTGAAGAATCCTTGAGGCACCCAGACCTTGCGGGAGACGTAGTTAGATAGGGTGCATATGCCTCCCCACTCGTGGTAAATGGTTGGTGCCTCGTTGCCTGAGGAGTATATGGCGTAGTTTTCTAGGTATGTCATGAGTTAATAAATGTCGGCTTCTGTTGCGTCGCAGTTTTCGTAACGGTCAGAGAGCCTTTGTTCTAAGTATGAGGTTGTGTGATTATATTTGAGACCCTCGCGTGCGGTGGTCTGATCAATACTAAAATGACAAATTCCAAGACAATCACGTTCTCGTGACTTGGAACCTTTGAGGACATAGTATCCTGCGTCTTTCCATTCTTGGTATGACATAAGGGTGTCTGAGTCGTATTCGTCTGCTGGTAGGGGGTTGTTCATGATCTTATGTTATCATTTCAGTTCAAATTTGATTTCAATATCAACGGCTTCGCACAGTTTGTAAGCTATATTCAAGTTAGTTGCTATACCTTTGTTCAGCATTTTATGGTAAGTGCTGTGATGAATACCTGCCTTCTGACACAGCGCATGTTTGCTAAGACCTAAGTCCGCTCTACGACGTTCAAGAGCTTTCATAAGTTGTGCGGGCAGTAAGGTAGTATATTTTTCAAGGTTAATTGTTACAAAAGTCTCGCCATCGAAAGTATATACGTGAGTATTTAAAACTTCCCACGTTTCTAAGGTTTCTTTTTTAAGCTCACTTACTGCACAAGCTTTTAAATAGTTAAGAACACTTCCTTTTTTACGTCCGTCAGACTCGTACTTGTAGATTTTGCTTGTCAGGTTTTTATTCATAAACAGCCTCAAGTATGGGTTTAAGTGGGACTCCTGAGTCACTAAGCATCTCGTACTTAATCTTGCAGGTAAGTCCTACAGGTTGCTGCCTCCAGAACCTATCACGACTTGCGTGGGTCAGTGCCTCACCGGACCCTACGTTAAACGTGACTCCGTTCTCACCTCTACAAGTGAACGCCCCGAGCATACCTTGCATATCACCTTTACCTTCGTTGCATGAAAGGATTACCGCATCCATGTCTTCCCAGTATTTGCGTTTCATAATCTTCCACCAACGGTTCTCTTTGTTACGGCAGTCTTCGAGGAAGCCGTAAGGTTCGTTAGGAGCACGATAGATCATGCCCTCATACCCTTCCTTGCGGAACAGTCTAAAGAACATGTCATCACTCCCATCGTTGTAGTAAGTATCGACAAACTTGATAGGACAGTTGTGAGGTAGGTGATCTTTAAAAATACTAAGTTGAGTTTTTCTGTTCACAAACTTGTATTTATTTGCAATATCAAACACATGAAACTCAATCAAATGTTCTTGTGCGTGAGGAGTCACACGGTTTACCGAAGCCCGTGAGTTGATCCATTGCAGAGACTTCCCGTGCACGTAAATCTCGCCATCAAGATATAAACTGCCTTCATCCATTATAACTTCAAACTCTCTAATAGCGTTGCTGATGTGGTCAAGTATCCCTGGCTTCCACACCTCCATGTTGTAGGTATTCAAACACTCTCCATTCCAGATCGCTCGCAGTCCGTTTAACTTCGGTTGCACATACCCAGGCTTGATGACTCTATCAGCGCGATACTTATGCGCCTTCATTGGTTTAATCTTGTTCATTACTTTAGTTGTTGTATTAATTTATCATTCTTTAGATACCTATCTAATTCTGCTTTACTTATCTCAAAAGTAGTCCAGAGGTTTTTACACTCCAGACACTTGCGTCGTCTCCTCCTATGACCACAAACCAATTCCCTCGAATCAATTACTAGTGTGCTACGACTCTTGCACTTTTCACAATGCACTCCAAACGATTTCATTATTTGAGCTTGTAATAGAGTTCGAGATTGTATGCGATTGCCATTGCAGCGAAGAATGGTTCAGCACTTAAGGGAACTGACTCAAACGCTAGTGGCTGTGGTGGTAGCCCGTAGGCTTGTCGTTCGAGTTCTTTGAGAACTTCAAATTTGTAATTGCGGCCTGAGCTTAGGAGAGCTGAGTAGGGCAATGCTGGGGCGAGGATGGCGCTAGCGCCTTTTCGGTGGGTATATTGGATGCTCATATGGAAGGGATTCTATGCCTTGCTAGCAGCGATTGTCGAGGAGTACTTCATCTTAAAATATAAGTGTCTCAGGGAATTGGTTAGCTAATTTAGATGCAGTCTGCATAAGAGCTTCATCAACAGTAGTGCTGGCAGACTTAAAGTCTAACCTCACTTCACGATTACGATACCTTACTCTCACAAATAAGTCAGCACCTTCTGTCCAGAGTGCTACTCCAAACCCTTTCTTTAATAGTCTTTCAATCATAATAGTATTTATAGTCTATGTTTAAGCTCGCCCCAACTAGGACCGTATTCACCGTCAAAAGGGATTACCATATTAATGCCAGCTATAGTCAGCTCGTTGTCAAAGTAAGACTTGATCTTCTCACAACTAAACTCTTTCAGGCTAGTCAGAAACTGTCCACACAACGCATCGTGAACCTGGTGCAGCGGCTCAATAAGTAACCCACCAACCGACTTCACCTCATGATCACGCGGCACTACGAATCGACGGTCCTCCAGGTTAGTGTATTCTATAGTGCTGTCACTGACATCGACTCTCCTGATTCTATTAGCACGATCTTCCCACAAGTTCAGGATCGCCAGGTTAGTTGCATAGGTAGTATTGATTTGAGGCTCCTGTGAAAACGCAGCTTGATGAGTAGGGTTGGCTTTCTTACGCCCGAAGAACTTCCTAGTATGTCCGCTGGCACTCTCCATTTCAGGGTAACCTCGTGCGTTGCTGAACATATACTTAATGCGATTCTGCCACTGAGTAATTCCAGGATACCTATAGATAAGATACAAGTCTTGCAGCTGTTGGCAAACACTAGACTCTACATGAACAAGCTTGCCGGTCTTTTTATAGGACGTCAACATAATCCTCTTACTCATAGCGGCAGCTTTCAGACCATAGTTACTTCCGTGCTGCACCTGCTTGCACGCAAAATACAACCAACCGTCTTTGCCCTCTTCATTAACACTCTTGCACTCCTCCACTAACTTAGATCGCTCCCACTTGTTGACCTCACTCCCATGTTTATACATTAGAGCAATGACTTTAGCAGGCTTTATACCTGCAATATAATCGTCAAACATCTTAGGATCACCAAGTAACTTACTGTGTGCTGCCACGGTCCAACCGTCTGCACCAGCTAAGTCGCATTGGAAGAACTCATGACCTTCATCAGCTCGATACAACACCCTGAGATAATTAGTAATAGTAGTAAGGTTAGTGCCGGTGCCATGAGCAGACTTGCTGCAACTCAATCGTCCAGTCTCAGTTCCGACTACGTTATAACTGCACCTGACTCGCCCGTCATTATCAGTAAGCATCTCCAACGATTGTCGAATCTTCTCATACTTACGAAAGGCCAGAATATTATTGATGATAGGAGTGCCGAACTTTCTAGACAAACCTAACAACGCGTTAACATCAGTAGTAAGTCTTGTAGTCCTGCGGCCTTTCTCCATCTGATATTGTTTAGGCAGCGCCTTCTCACGATACAATAGATCCGCCAGTTGCTTAGGAGAGTTCACGTTGACACTGCCTTTGAGAGTATCGATGTCAATCCTGGACTGAATCAAACTCAACCTAACCTTAGTCTCCGCCAACATATCTTTGGCTCTTGCAGTATCATATCGCATACCCCGTAGTTGAGCATACAACAACGGCTCCAGCATCTTTACATTAAAACGATAATGTCCCAACGCACTGCCCTTAAGAAACTTCTGGTGACCTAACGATATCTGTAACGTAACGTCAGAATCTGTGCAGCAATACCTATGATGAACACCTTTGTCGTTAACAGTCCGGTCAGATTTATAATAAGGATACTCAGTCCACACAGAGGTCTGCGTCCCCAAGCCTTTAGGCAACTCTGGAAAAGCTTCCCACCCAGATAACATAGTATCCTCCTTCACATTCCTAATAACAATGCCATAGGTATAAGACAACACAAAGTTATCATACAATGAGTTCTGTAATATCTTAGGAACGTCAGGATCACCACACAAACCTGCAATAGCTTTAAGCAGTCGATGCTCCTCATGCTGACTGCAACTAAGCAAGTCAACAATAAACGCTTCATTAGGACGGTTGGTGAACGAGATACAAGTTACGTTATCCACATACCCTTCGATGTCCATAGACACAGGAAGTCGCTCCTCACGAAGTCGATTCAACTGTTGAATACATTCTTCGACAGAATAGTTAATCTTATAGTCTTGTCTCGGACTCCTGACTTCAGGAAAGCAACCCTGCACTTTGGCCCTTTGCAAGTCCATCAGGAACAAAGGCATAAAGGAATACTGTTTCAGTATCATCTCAGGGTGCTGCACGATCATGCACTTGCGTCCATAAACCGGCGACCCACCCTCATCACACATAAACACACTACCTCTCCAAGTCGAAGCAGTCTTCTTGCCTAACCCCAAACCCTTTACAGTCTCATCTCCAACCACAATAACTATGTTAGGTTTAAACTTATCAAGATCCTGTCGTAGCTGATCCAGACTATTCTGTGCATCCAACGTAAACCAATCCGGAATCCTCTTAGAGTAACGATTAAACGCCACTCCCATAAAGCATGCAGACTTCAGTATCCCTACTTTAGTCAACACCTCGCCAAGCAAATTACCACTAGTGCCAGCAAAGATAGGACAAGAATCATCCTCTTGTTCCCAGCACCTTCCATCCACAAACGCAATCTTATACTCTGCGCTCGCAGTTGGAAACAGATTAGGGACGATAACAGTATCACTATCACCAGACAGGTCTAGGTTAAAATCTAAATTAAATTCACTCATTTGTTTTGGCTGGTTCTACAATCGTTTCAGGGTCAATGCTAGCAATAGGGTCAGAAGTAAACTTCACATTACCTTGAAGCATCTCAGCATACAGTTCTTTAACTCCTTGCACTCCGTGATAGAAATGATACGGATCAAGTTCAATAGCAAGAGGTGTGCGTCCCAAATTAATGCAAGCACGAGGACACGACATTTGTCCAGCGAAAGGGTCCAGAATAGTCTGTCCCTTATAACTAATAGACTCAATAATAAACTTCCAAATTTCAAAAGGTTTTGCAAAAGGATTACTATACAACTTCTTCTCTGCCAGACCGTCGGCAATAATGTAGTTCTTTCCAGAAGCTTTTTGTAAATGGCACTCAGAATCCTTACGTAAAACCATGGCAACTTCAGTAGACTTAGTATAGTTCTTAGACGCGGACTGATTTATACAAGTATGTGTCTTACACCAAACAAGTGGCCAGCTCTGTGCGCCCCATCCAATCTCTCGTGCCCACGCTAGTAACTTCTCGTGGTGATTCAAGTCATACCAGAACACGCAAAACCCTCCAGGCTTAATAACATGAAAAGCTGTCTTTAAAAACTTAGGCATCATCGAAACGTTCTGCTCCACATCATGTGTATCTTTAACACTATCAACATCTTTAATCTTACTCAGATTACCCATATCAATACCGTAAGGAATGTCAGTTACAATGTGGTCAACAACATCTCTAGGAAGCGTTTTCATTATATGCAAACAGTCTCCATGCAACAACATCTTGCCGAGATCAAGTTCAAACTCTTGAGCAGGTCGAGGAGCTTGGACTGCCGTAGTAACATTAGTTGCACCAAGAACCTCACGACTATTCTCAACAATCACAGGGTTACTGCTATCCTCAAAGTCAACAACAATGCTATCAACCTGCTTTTCGCTAGGCTCTACTACAGAAGCACCACTACGTATCGCGATTTCTTTAATAGCAAGCCTTTCACTACGAGCAAGCAAAACATTTAACGCTTCAACTAATGAGGCGCACTCAATAATCTCTTGGTCACCCTCAAGCATAAGTCCTCCAACCCTCAAAGCATGACACACGTGGCCATTACTAACTCCAAGCAACGCTCCAGTCTCAGATTGTTTCCAAGACTTGCCGCGCTTAATACCATCAATGGTCTTCATCTCGTGCATACGGCAAAGTAAGATAACCTTCTCTTGCCACTTCATGCCGAGGCGTTTAATATTCTCTTCCAACTCCATCTCAGCAATCTTGTGTCGAGGAAGTTTCTCACGATAGTTAACAGGCACAGGATCTATGCCCAGTAAATGTAAAGCTGCAAGACGTCTGCCGCCTGCGATAAGTATGTTGTCCGACGAAAGCGTCGGTGGGTGAATAAGACCTAAGTCTTGAATAGAGTCTGCAAGCTCTTGCAAGTTGCCAAACTCTTCTCTACTCCGTCCGTCCTGGTCAATATCAGCGTAAGGGACTAAGTCTGCGTTATGTGGATAATCGATTGTCATAGTAAGATTCATTTAATGAAAGATAAAAAAGAAAGCCCGCCGACGAGGATGTCGCCGACGAGCCTATGGGGTGTTTGTTATGCAGAGAGGACTCGGCCCAGGTCGTTAGACTCAGGGAAGGTTCCTTCCGCTTCGCGAATGGAGAGTGCTCCTTTTACTGCTTGTCCGACCGCTTGTGTTACGAGGTCTTGGGTAAAGGCTGGACGGGAGCCTTGCTTGGTGTTGAAGATAGCGTCGACGGTAAGGGCGATGCGATCTTTGAACGCGTTTTTGTTTCCGCTCTCGATCTGTTTGTCAGACGCTTGGAGCGGGATGTATGTGGACAGCTTGAACCCGGGCTGGAGTTCCGTGCCTTTGGTAGTTGTGTGGACTTCCGTGGTGGCAAGTTCGACGTGCCAGTTGTTGTTGCCAGGCGTGGCTTTACTTGGGGCGATTGAAGAACCGACTACGACCATTGGGTATTCTCCTTTTGGGAGGATAGGGCGTGAGGCGTCGTGGTTTTCAATGTCGATGTTTAGACTAAGTGGGTCCATTTGTTTTATTCGGTTTTGTTTTTTGTTGGGTGGTAACTGACCACCAGCAGTTTTAGACAATGTGTCTGAAAGTTTATGTGCAATTAGGACATATAGGAGGTCTGCAACGTTCTGAGAGTTTGTTATTACGTCGTCCATTTGCACCACATACCGTGCAAGTATAGCGGCGACTTGGAAAGTTCGTTATGGGTTCTGAGACTGGAGAGTTATCTTCCTCAAGCATTTCTTTCCAACGGTTGAGAGCGTCGATAGCTTCGTTGATGTCTTGAGTGGTAGATTTGATTGACTGACCAGCTCGAATGAGTTTCTTGATCGCGTGTTTTTGTGGCTCTGAGGCTAGGTTGAGTATGGAGCATAGACGGTAGAAGTCGAAGGTGACGTTGCGGTATGTCCACTGATAGCGAGAGGGTGTGGGAGGTTTCATAGTAGTGTTAGTATCGTCAGGGATTGAACCTGAAGTGTTGTGGTATACTGAGTCAATAATGCTCGTCACTGTCGGCAACCCGACCGATACTAGAAAGGTTAGGTTATTGGCAGAGGAATCTTTGAGTACAAGAAGATGTTGTCTTTATACCATGGGTAAATGTCAGGATCATCTTTAATGCACCATCGTATTAAGTCATACATAACGAAACCTTTCAGTGCGAATCGAGAGTGCCAATAGGAGTGATGACATTCGTTCACATGATGAGTTCCTCCCTGCCCAATGGTAGCTCCTGAGAAAAGAACTACATCACAAGATTTACATATTTCATCGTGAAGCAGGTCGGCTTGATAAGGGCTAACGTGTTCAATATTCTCTAAGGAAATGCCAAGGTTGCAAGGAAAACCGGGTGAGGATTTCTCAAAGTCAATCTGACTAAAGAACCTTTCTGGAATCCTAAAGTGTTCATCGTATCCGATCATGTCAAACCCATGAATTACTTCAGCACCTAGGTTTAACGCTTCCCCAAGCCAAAACCCTCGGTTACATCCCCAGTCAACCACTGTCTTAGGTTTGACGAGGTTCATTACAAGAGGGAGAATTGTACGAGGAGCGTAAGTATCTTCTGTATATTTATTAATCATTGAACTAGTGTTAGTATTAAATTGAATTTTTGATTGGGTCAAACTTAACAAGTGACCCCTCAGATTCCTTTTTGGCAAACCATTCCTTCTCTTTGTGAGGGTGATGGAATCCAGTAAAAGTGCCTGGACTTTCGTGCCAGTAATGAACCTTAACTGAAAGGAAATGATCGAACCCGTAGTGATGGACACGATACCCTTTATTCAAATAATAACCTACAGAAAGTAATCCTGTGCTAGGTCCAAGAGACGCACCCTTTTCGGATAACGAACTATACTCATCTTTCGTGATATTAATAAGTTCCTGTCCTGGCTCGCGATCTTGATTAAACCTCCACCAAAGCCACTCCTTATGAGCATCTGCAATAGAAGGAATTACCATCAAAAGTGTTTTGGCACCTAACTCAGGGAGTCGGAAGTGGTAGTAAGTATCTCCTCCCGTTGCCCATACATCGGTCCTAGTTCCAACCTTTGATTCAAACCCTTTAGTTATAGCTCTATTAAGCCTAACTATAGGGCCATCAAAAGAGTCAATAGCTAGACCTGCGTCTAACTTCAGAACTGAGTCGCCATTACCAATGACCAGTATTTCTTTTTTCATAAGACTACTTTCATGCTATGTTCAGGGTTACCTTGCCGTCTTTGAGTAGGGCAAGTAAGATGTCGCGGCATGCACGGGTGTCAACGAGAGCGTCGTGTGCGCCGTCGAGTGGTTTGCCTAGGAGGTGTCGATAGGCCTCTTCTAACTTCGGCCACTTATGACCAGCCCCGCGTGCCTTGGGTATGCGACAGATAGGAGTGGTGATTTCCATAGTGCACAAGGTTCTTTTAATACCTGGCATAGGCAGTTTCAATCGGTCGTAAGTCTCCTTCATATATTGAAGATCAAACTTCAGGTTGTGTGCGATTAGGATGTCGGTCTTGTCGATGACGCCTGTGAACCATCGGCAAAGTGCGGTGTCGGTAATGCCTTGGGAGGTCTCGGCTAGGTCAATACCGTGGACCGCTTGGGCGTGGACGTTGGGAGCGACGTCTCCTTTGACAAGAGTGGAGAACTCCATTACTGTTCGTGGAGGGAAGTCCTTGTGGAGTTTGACTACGGTGGCGGCGAACTGCATGATGCGTCCGTTGGAGTTGGCGAAACCTGTGGTCTCGGTGTCGAAGAATGTTAGGATCATATGGTTGGTAGGATGCTTGAGTGAGTGTTGTCCGGGGTTACGGTAGGCGAGGTGCCTCCGTAAGGATTGACGGATTTTACTTCGAAACCTTCGTCGAGTAAGACGAGGGAGATTACGCGGGCGATTTCTTCGTCGCCTGCGCCGTCAGGGTCGAGGGTGATTACAAATGAACGGGTCATGGTTTAGTTATTGAGTTCCAGTCGTCTGAGGTTAAGCCTGTCTTAATGAACTCGCGTTCGTCAGGGGTTAGGTTCGGCATTGCGTTCTGGATTAGAGTGCCGGACTTCCAATCGTCGATCTGTTCTTGCGTGACACGGATGTCCATGGTTGTGGACTCTCCGGTGAACGGTGATTTACGTGTTATTTTCATTGTCTTGTTTGTAGATTTCTATCACTGCAAGTTGTTGTTGGTTAAGGCATTCAGCTTGAAGTCTTCTTACTTCATGTATTGCTGACCTGTGACCTACCTCAAAGGCAACACGAACCGGAGTCATTGTATCTTGGTTCATGCGGTGTGTAGCATAGCTTCCGCCACCTTCACAGGTTCGTCCATTCCACCAAGTAATACCTCCGTTCGGAGTCTTAGTGCAACTGGTCTCGTAACAACTTTGCTTGAACATCGCAATGCCATGCTGTATTAATTCAGGATTAGTCATCTAGCTGTCTTGTTTGTCCCAGCCTAGTGAGGCTTCGATTGTTTTGTAGTTGGCGGGGAAGGTGTTAGGCAGTCCTAATGAACCTTTGGTGCCCTTCTCGTCGAGTGTGTTGACTGGCACGGTGCGGATCATTCGAGTATAGGTGGTCGCTTCTGCGTAACCATCTGACTTGATGTAAGTCTGCCAGACATCTCCGAACATTCCGGAGAGTTGTCCTCGTGACTTGCCTTGGATACTGATATAGTCTTTCAGGGTGCCGTTGTCGTCACCTCGTGCTTCGTGGTGAGCAGTGAAGATGACGTTCTTAGGAACGCCCTTTAGTTGGGTGACGAGGTTGGTGAAGTAGAACGCGTAGATGTCCCACTCTTGTTGGATAAGTGGTATCATTCCTCGATTGTGTTCGTTGACCGAAGGTGCTTTCTTCGCCATAGGGTTGGCGCCACGCTGACGTTTGATGTCGTCCTTGGCATATTCTTGAAGGGCGCTGATACCATCGATGATAATAGTCTCGATGTCAGGATCTGCAACTGCCGCGTTGATGCACTTGGTGAAGTGGTTCCAACGCTGGAAAGGAGTGACGTCTTTGTCGTTCTCGTCCACGACTCCGCTATCGTAGCAGAAGGCAGGGTTCTTGAGGTGACGAACTGGGCCGTCCAAGTTGCCATCGGCGTCGAAGACATAGGGCTTAGGAAACTGTAGGGCCAAGGTAGTTTTACCTGAGCCTGGAGATCCAACGAGGAGAAGGAATAAGTTTGTTTTTGTGGGTCGTTGACTGGATTTTTTCATAATAGTTAATGAAGTTTGAATACACTCGGAAGATTTCTTTGTTGTTGTATTCCCGAAGTGCTTGGGTTAGGTTAGAGTTAAGAGTGTTAAAGACATAGTCAGAAGACACTAGTGGTTGTTGTCGTATGCGGTAGAGAGCGAGCAAGTCGGTATCTTTATTTTGCTGAAGACTCCAGAACTTAACTGTCAGTTCTAAGTCTATGTAACGATAGAGATAGAAGTTGTGAAAAGCTTTCCAAAGTGTGTCAGCTCTTTGTTGGGTCCCAGTTGACATTATCGTAGAGGCTTGAGTTTAACAACGCGGATCGCTGAGATTTACCTAGGGTGCAGACATCGTGGTAGGGACATACTCCGTACTTGCCTACACACCACAGACGGTATCCAGGGAAGTGACCTCGAATCATATTGGAAACGAAGTCAGAGACACTGCCCATAACGTCGGTCTCCCATTCGGCGATCAGTTCTTGGGAGTAGTTGAACGGATGACGGTAGAACTCTACGCGCCCGTTAGTCTGATTCTTGAGCGGCGGACGCCAGTAAATCGCGTTAACAATAAAGCCTGATACAGTCTCGCCGAGTATCTTCTGCAACGCCCACGAGTAGCCCAAAGGTTGTTGGCCAATCTCGAACTGCTTATAGAACGTGCTGCCTAGCATCGAGGTAGTTTTGTGGTCGAGGACTTTGACACCGATAGCATCACGCACTGCGAGGTCAAGCTTACCTGTCCACATACAGTAGAGTTTACGAACATACAACGGAGCGTCCTCACCTTCGTTGCATAGATAGAGTTTGTTGTAGGGCAGCGTAGTGTTCACGTCGATAACTCCTAGCTCGATCTCGAAACTACGTTCCACGAACGGTTCTCCTTTGTATTGGACAAGCTCGAACGGATCGTTGTTCTCGTAGTTCTTAACATATTTTTCAAGTGCCGCACAAACCAGCGAAGGGTTACGCCATTGAGTATCTACGTTAGGCTGCTCAGCAAAGAACTCTTCGGCGATTTGCTGTGCCATAGGGAGATGCTCAGGACTAACTCCGTTCTTGTAGAGATACTCCATCCCACTGTGCAGCGCGCCTCCTGCAAGTAACGGTCCACTTGGAGGTGAAGTCTTGCGACGTATCGCATAGAAGTCTGCACTTCGTGGACACGACTGGAACTTTTCAAGCGTGCTATTGTCGATGCGAAGAACATAATCGTCGTCGTGATCGGACAGTCCTTGAGTCTTTGCAGACACTAGTGCGGCCTTAGGTGGAGTAGCTTCTGAGACTTTGTCCCATTCAAACAGTGGATTGCTCATTCAAACAGAGATTGAAGGTTTACATTGACTTTAGTCTTAGCTACGGACTTACGATCAGACGCGATTTTAGTCTCTTTCTTGCGGTTTGCACCGTTAGTGCGTAGGTTACGTAGCTTAGTTGTTAACGCTGCAAGCTCTGAGTCAGTCATGTCCGCAGGGTTCTTTCCGACAAGCGCCATGATAGGAGCGTCGGAGTCTTCAGGGTTTAGTAGGTCATCATTCATAAATCAAGTATAGATAAGATTTCATTTAAAGCATCTTCGTTGGCGACACTATTGCCAGCTTCAAGGTGAGAAGTTCTATGGAAAACATAGTCCAAAAACTTACAGATAATTTTGTCTTGTGCACCTCGACGGGGAAACCTGTCAAGGAACAACTTTTCGTGGACGTTTAAAGGAATGCACGCTTGCACCCTTGTTTTTTGTGCTGTTCGCACGTGGTCATAAGGACCAACCAGATTTGTCATAGTAATATATATGTTCTTTCTGACTTAGCTTGAATGATTACATTGGGAAACGCTTTAACAAACTCATTGCTTGTAATAAATAAAACCAAGTCAGCACTCAGGTTATCTAAACAAACTTTACGGTTATTAAACCTTTCGTTATTTGCGAGCATAGCACACGCAATCAATTCTTTCCTGTCTGGGCTTGTAATTGTAAAGAGATAATCAAGTGAGTCTTCGATCTCAACACACTTATCGGCAGCAGACTTACTTCTAAACTGCACCTCGTTTTCTGTCACCGTTACTACAGTGTCTTCCCATATCTCAACAAGTCTAGTCTTATCGATCTCATTAGGCGACCAGTCGAAAGTGTAATAACCTCTTACTGCATCACGTATACGCGCTGATATAGTTTGCGGAGAATAACTCACTGGGCGAATGTTCAAAGGTTGTGGGTAGTGGTTTAACCACTTGTTGACTATAGGGTAGTATCTCACCCACGACTCACGGTTAAATCTAACGCCTCCGTCATTTGCAGCATAAAGTCTTGGCATAGTGTGATTCAGTTTATGAGCTATACTAGGCTGTTGATGTTGACTGCGCGACGAGGAGGAAGTGTGGGGATGAAGCCGAGGAGTTCGGTGTCACGTTTGTAGATTTGAATGAGGCGACGGGAGTCGCGTTCACGTCGAGCAAGCCGCTGGTTTGATTGGGCGATTGTGTCGGCGTGGAGGGGAGTGTCGGTGGTGGTGTTGTTGTTAGGTTTCATGAGGTGTAGAGGTTGAGGGTGCAGAGGAAGGCTTCTGCTCGTTGGGGGGCGGTTGCTCGACAGACTTGCCATGTGGGTCGTCTACCCATTCCCAGACGTTGTAAGTATGGTGTGATTAGGTTTTTCTGTTCTAGCACCTTCTCCGCCTCGTGCATTGCGTTGAGGTCGGAGAGGTAGTTGGGGAGACTCTTGGCAACTCCGTTGACAGGTTTAACCCAAGGGTGTTCTTCGTTGCCGCTCGAACCATTTCGAGTCCACCCACAAGCGGATGCTATCGCTATTCTTTGTGCTTCTGGTTTCATCCGGTAATTACTGTCCAGTAGGTATCGCTGATGTGGCAAGCGAATTTTTCGTAGGTCTCTCCGCTGTAGACTGTGGTGATTGGCCAGTCGTTAGAGATGATGTCATCGTAAGCTGCTGGGACTGTCTCGCCCCAAGAGTTTTGGGTTCCAAGGGAGGTGTATTCTGCTTGGATGGTTCGGACGTCTGGGGAGTATGTGCGGATTGCATTGTAGGCTGCGAGGCGTTGTTCCTCGTCGGTGGATTCTGGATTGAAGACACCTACTAGAAAGGGGTGGAACTCGGTGAGCTTTAGGTAGATGGCCCTGAATTTAAGCATGCCTCCTTCTGTCAGAAAGGAACGGTAGTATGTTGTCACCTCGTCCTGATCCGCTGAGGTCAGGTTTCTTGGCACTCGACCGAGTGCGTAGGCGTAGATCAGTCAAGATACAGGAGAGTCGCTTTCGTCGGAGGTTGTAAGACTGTTCAAAAAGTTTGCCTTCGACTTCTGGAAGATACGGAGTGTGAGGTAGAGGGCTACGAGGCGCTGCTTACGAGGGTATTTCTGTGGTAGGGTATACATTATATTACTGTGTTGGCGCTATGTTTTGTGGTGAGAGGACGGGGGTGATTAATTCACCTTCGAAGTAGCCGTGAATGGCTAGCAGGAGTTCTTGTTTGTCCATCTCCTTGATCTTGCGGAGGATTGTTGAGTCGCGTGGAATCTCTCCACTATCTAGTTTCTGAAGAGCCGCTTCGAAGAGTAGCCCACCGGCGCTAGTGTTTTTAGGCATTGGAACGGCCATGTGAGTGGTCCCGGTCTTAGCTTCGATCTCTAGTATCAAAAGCGAGGTTGGGCTGAACTGGAACGGCTTATACTCTCGCCCGTCGCTGAGCGGGTAGGGATTAAATGGTTTTTTCATTTACTTGGTTTTGTTG
>TARA_R110000772_G_scaffold2839_1_pt1 | contig 38838 bp, 43 predicted proteins | sample TARA_R110000772 | Tara Oceans TARA_R110000772 (sample SAMEA4397948) | marine metagenome | biome: Polar Biome; feature: [SRF] surface water layer (ENVO:00010504); material: water (ENVO:00002006), including particulate matter (ENVO:01000060) such as... | depth 5 m | reverse complement strand
GCCCTTGTGAAGCGTCAAAAAATGTTGCTTAAACGTGAGGCGGAGAGAGAAGCTCGAGCAATCGAGACGCTCAGCAAATGGCAACAAGGTGAAAACGTGCATTGTCCTCATATACCGAATAGAGGTGATTTCGTGCGCGTCAAAGGCGATGAGATCCGAACGAGTAAAGGCTCGAGAGTACCCCTCGCGGACGGTCTTAAATTGTTTAAGCTTATGCAAAGTTGTGCGGATCTAAAGAAATCCTGGATTCCGCCAAAAGGACAAAAGATCAGTGATTTTACCGTGAATGGCATAGACGAGCACGGCACTCTGATCGTGGCATGTCATACGATCCCACTCGAGAACGCGATAGCGGGTATAGAAGCGGCGGGTATCTCATTATGACCTCAAAAAAATTGACAATGTGGGCGAGCGGCTTTTACTTAACCGAGCATTTACCTGATGATTATGACACGTGGGATGACGACATCCTCGACGAGTGGATGATTGCCCACGCATGGGAGCCGTTCGAATTTTGGACGCTTGGAGATGTGTGGGATCAGATAACAACGCTCGCGAACGCAACCCGCGATCTATTGAAAGAGGAGAAGAAAAACTCCAAGATCGCAGACACCGACGCGTTGATTGGGGATCTCACCAAAAAATATGTCGAGTGGACGGCTCAGCCCGAGCAAAAGAACCACGCCGTGTGGACGTGTGGACGTGAAATGCTTTGCAAAGAAATCACTTATGAACAACGCGAATGGCTCGAAAGATTTTGCTTGGAGTGGGACGACGCGGAAAGAGGGTATCATTTATGACCTGTAAAGCTAGATCACAAGGCGATCAAATGTATTGCCCACATTGCGTGCTGACATGGGACAACGACGACGACGCGCCACCATGCCCACTTAAAGAAGAAACAGAGGAGGACTTAACCGCGATGTATAAAGCGTGGGCGAGGCTCCCTGAGCAACGTAATCAGTATCAATGGGGCTGTGCCTTTGAGATGCAATTCGAACAAGTAACACCAAAACAACGGGCATGGCTCGTTCAATTCTGCGAGAAATGGGAGAAACTACAGTGAAAATTTTACTAGCATGCGAAGAAAGCCAAGCCGTAACTAAGGAGTTTAGGAAGCGAGGACACGACGCCTATAGCTGCGACATACTCGACGAGAGTGGCGGCCATCCTGAGTGGCATTTACAAGGCGATGTTACAAAGCTTTTAACCCTTAAATGGGATATGATAATCGCCTTCCCGCCGTGCACGTTCTTAACGGTTACGGGTAATAGATGGTTCAATGTCGAGAAGTACGGCGACAAGGCGCGGCAGCGTGTCATAGACCGAGAGGAGGCCGTCGCATTCTTCAAGATGTTTGCTGACACCGACTGCCCTCGAATAGCCATAGAGAACCCCGTTGGCGTGATGTCGTCGAGATGGCGTAAACCTGATCAGATCGTTAATCCTTATCAATTCGGAGATCCGTTCGAAAAGAAAACCTGTTTTTGGCTCAAAGGATTACCAAAGCTCGAGAGCACGGATGTCGTAACACCACCACCGCGAACGAAATTCTCGAGTGGCAAGTCGATGCCCTCATGGTATGCAGACGCGTGGAAGCTCCCCAAAGAGGAGAGAGCCAAGCTCAGATCCAAGACATTTCCAGGAATTGCGGCGGCGATGGCTGAACAATGGGGAGTTAATAGTAATGGACTGTAAAGCAAAACCAGCAGGCAATCGGATGGATTGTAAACTATGTTTAAGATGGTGGTACGTCAATGATCCACGGCCACCACGTTGCCTAGAGGCGCGGCGGCTTCCATCACCCCAAACTAAACCCATCAGCGTTGGGAGCGGCTCGCGCCGTCCTACTCACATCGGGCAATATCAAAGGAGGGTAAAAGAATGATGATAAAATTTATAGCGTGGTTTTTTCTCCACACTTGCGCGACGTTCATCGCCTTTGGAGTAGCTCTCGCGGTAGTAGTAGTAAGCGAGGCGAGTATTGGGGGAACGTGCATGGCAGCGGCGTGGATAATTGGCGGCGTTGCTCAATGGTTTATGAAAATTTAATAGAAAGCAATAAAATGACAAACGAATTTAAAGAAGCACTAAAAATAGTGTTGGAAGAACTAACACCAAAGGCGAAATCACTCGCAGAAGGATCAGAGAGGGCGGTTACGTCGTGTATATCGTCTTTAATGCTACCTCACATCAAACAACACTTTAACCCCACCACCGCGAAGGCTATCTATGATAACAGAAAGCGCAAGTGGAACGTACAGCTGACCTTTTTAGTGAGCCATGACGCCACGCAGTACGAGCTGACAGCGGAGAGCGGTGTCGAGGTGGTCAATGGGTACAGCGATGCTATTAAGCTTATGAGAGACTACGTGGCGGACGTCCACGCGGATCAGGGCGTCGATATAGATGAGCTCGAGGATTTCTCAGAAGAAAATCTACGCCACCGATTTAATAGTTTACGTCCCGCTATATCTAGGGGTGGTGGGCGAGCGCGTATGGTGACACAATATGTGGTAAATGAGCACCATTATTCCTGTGTTCTGCGTGTTAGCCATGAACATATACCGCTTGACATAGTTGTTTAAGAAAAGCATATATAGAACCCCCCCGACCATAAATAAAAGGAAATTACAGCCCATGACTTCACATTTTTCTCTCAATATTAAGACGCTCAGTTCCCATTCGAACGCGCAAGTCTTATCCCTAGCACTTGTCCATTTTGACGAGGATAAAATCCTCAACTCTATGCACTTACAACTGACCTTAGAAGGACAGTCCACAAGGAAAAGACACGTTGAAACAAGCCGCGTGCATTGGTGGTTCAATGAGTATGCTAAGCAAGATGGCATCCTCCCATTAGGCGGATCAATAGTTGATCCAGGCGATGCAATCAAAGCGATTAACAAGTTTATCGTGGCAAACGGATCAGTACCCGCCAACCCTGAGACACCTGTCAATTTTATATGGATGCGGGGCATTCAATTTGATTACGCGATCCTCGAGAACCTGAGCCATGATTTTGGTGTGGGTTTATCATTCAGACATAACGCGCTGAGAGATCAGAGGACGTTCTGTGATGGCCATGTAGATCATAACCCTATCAAGGCTAGGTGTGCGTTATACGACGCCATGTACCATGCCTTTCAGATCCGCAAAACATTAAAGATCACCGACACCGAACTTAAATAGGAGCGAGCCATGCTTAAATCAGCACAAGCTGACTTGCTGCGCTCGGGTATTAGTACCAAAGAAGCACAAGTCGCAGAGATGTTTAGTACCGACGATGCCTCCGAATATAACAAAGATTTCAGAGCCGTACCCGCCATCGTGATACCGTATATAGACCCGTTTACTGACGATTACTCGCAGTATCTTGACGGTGATGAGAACGCCGCCGATTTCATGCGGATCAGATACCTCGATGCCCCGAAGTCTAAGGGCTTCACGAAGAAGAAGTTCATCCGATACAGTCAACCAAAAGATAGTGGTGTTCACGCATACTTCCCTGTGGTTAGCAGCTTCAAATGGGGGGAGGTCTTAGCAGACACGTCTCAGCCCATCATGTTTACAGAAGGCGAGAAGAAAGCCTTGGCCGCGTGCTTAGCGGGAGTACCTACTATTGGCCTTGGTGGTGTTTATAACTTCACCGACGGCGGAGTATTCCTCCCTATCCTAGATAAGATAGCGTTTAAAGGCCGCGCCGTGCTGATCTGTTATGACAGTGATGCCGCCGGAAATAGTAAGATACGATTGGCAGAAGATAGACTAGCCGTGGAGCTCAGCCTTAAACGAGGTGCGCTTCTAAGCTTGATACGCCTTCCCGACGCAGAGGACGGATCTAAAGTTGGTATCGACGACTACCTGGTGGAGCATGGCGACGAGGCCGTGGATCTATTAGTCGAGGGTGCCAAGCCGCTCAGAGCTATAGATCGGGAAGTCCTATCGATGAACGAGGACGTGGCGTGGCTCGAGAACGAAGGTTTAATTGTTGACTTAAAGACGGGTCAGCTTATAAAGAAAGACAACTTCAAAGACGGCTCAATATACTCGAGTAGAAGCGTAAGTGTCGCAGATACTAAAGGTAATTTCAAAGAGATCTCAGTCGCCGCAGCATGGTTAAAGCATCCGAATAAGCGGTGGTATAATGAGATAGTGTTTCGCCCCGATACTGTAGATAATACAGTTGAGGTGAAAGGAGGTGGCGTCGCTTACAATAGGTTCAGAGGGCTGTCTGGACAGAGTGGCGACGTCACCCCATTTTTTGATCTATATGATCACTTGATGAGCACGACTGACGAATTCGATAAAGATATGATTTGGAAGCTTATATGTTGGAAGGTTCAAAACCTTGGATCTAGACCTAAGCTCGGAATAATGATGACAGGTACTCAGGGCGGAGGAAAGACCCTGTTCACCGATATTATATCCAAAATGTTTCACCCATATTATGCTGAGATCTCGAGTGCTGATCTAGGATCTGATTTCAACGCCTGGATCGAGGGAAGTTTATGCGTAGTAATGAACGAGGCTAAAGGTAAAGACTTACAATTCAGTATGGATACCCTCAAAGGATATGTCACCGATGAGACAAAGGCGTGTAATGAGAAGTACCGCCCACGCCGACAAGTGACTAACTATGGCTTGTATATGTTCAATAGTAATCAGCGAAGCGCAGCCGCGTTTGACGACGACGACCGCCGCATGATTATTATGAGAACACCAAAGAAGCATAAGAACGGTAGGGACTTCTACGGTCCAGTATTTGATTGGTATGAGAACGGCGGATCTCAGTCTCTTCTTAGATGGTTCCAGGAGTACGACTTGGAAGGTTGGGTTCCACCGATCATGGCGCCTGAGACACGTGAGAAACGTATGGCTCACTTCGCATCCCAAACACCTGTGCAGAAGTTAGCCGCTAGAATTAAAATAGCAGACACGAATATCGTTGAAGCGTGGATCACCACCGCCCTCGAGTGGGCTCATAGTATTATCAACGGGGCGGCTGGATCATCAGCTTCTCAGTTGATGGCCGCGCAGAACGTAGACGAGGGTCTAGCAAGTATGACAATCCGCCCGTTCTATACTCCAGAGGAGCTGATTAAGATTTTCGCTCCCATGGCGGAGGAGTTCGCATACGGACGGGTCAGTAATATATCGAGTGGGATGCTGACAAAACAATTTCTCCAGGAGGGCGTCGAGTATCTTAAATGTAAAGATAACTATGATGGCTTCAAACATGGTGGCATGATCAAACAGTATCTTGTTATCGCTGACCATGATCAATGGGAGGAGCCGATTTCCCAAGCTGAGTTCGATCGTGCGATGCTGAATGACTTCCCGAGCTACGGTAAATTAAAAGCAGCGCAACGCAAGGCAGCCCAGGCTGAAAAAAGAGTGTCCAAGCGTAACAAAGAAGCTTGACATATACCTGAGCGTAAGCTAAGATCTAACAATAAGAGGAGCATCAAATGAACTTTATACCAAAGCCAGTAAGTGAGCTGGGACGTGACCGGGAAGTAATGAAGGCCGAAGACATTCTGTGTACTGGCCGCAGCCCACGTGAAGACATGGTTCGTTCACAATTCAAACTCCTCGTAAGAGCAAATCATCCCGATTGTGGCACCGTTAAAAGCGAGATCCTAACCATGGATAAGCTTCAATGGGCTAAGAAAATATTACTCAAAGAAGTGGAGAGAAGAAATGAGCGACGTTAAGTTTTCATATAATTTTGGGGACGACCTCCCTAAATCGCTAGGGCTATGTACGGATCACCTCAAGAAGGTATCCAAGCTTCGCCTGGCAATGCAGAAGGAAGTAGATGAAGTTAAGAAACGTGAGACTGAGATCCAGGAACACATTATTGAACATCTATCCGCCTCCGACGATACAGGCGTATCAGGTAAGTTCTATCAGTCTAAAGTAGTGACAAGCGAAGCCGCCTCCGCTGAAGACTGGGATAAGGTCTATGACTTTGTTCACGCCCAGGATCGCTTCGATCTATTAAGTAAAAGCCTGAGCCAGAAAGCCATTAAGGAAATGTGGGAAGCTGGCGAACAGATCCCAGGCGTCACTAAAGTTAATGTTAAAAAATTATCAATCACCAAAGTTAAATAGGAGCGCACCATGCGTAGAAAGAACAGACAATTTAAGATCACATGTGATGTACCAGCCGAGTGCCAAAGCGATGAAGACTTCGCCTTTATGCTCCAGGATACATTCGATAGTAACAACTGGAATTGCACAGTATTAGACGAGCACGGCGAAAAGCAGCTGGTTCCCGTCGGTAAAGTCAATTTCTCAGAATTCGAACTAGGCCCAGAAGGAGAAGAGTAATGGGAACTGCAATCGAAGCTTATAAAGCAAAGATGGCCGCTGCTGCTGACAAGTACGCAAGCGAAGAGAGTACGTCAAGCTCGTTTATCACCACTAGGGGCGGTATATTGAAGTTTGGTGAGGAGGAGTTGCCGGGTAATGAGATGTTAGTAGTGATCCTTGATGCTATTCACGAAAACACTTACTACCCGGATCGCTTCGACAGTGATGTAATGTCACCACCTAAATGTTTCGCCATGGCGAGAGAAGAAAAGGATATGCAGCCGCATGAAAACATACCCGTCGCAGGATCTCCAGAAGCGGAGAAAAGTTACTTCGAAGAGCAAGCCGAGTTTTGTGATGAGTGCCCCCTTGCCGAGTGGGGTTCTGCGGATACAGGCAGAGGGAAGGCGTGCTCGAACCGTCGTCGTCTCGCTCTTATCCCCGCTGGACAGTTCATCCATAAAGGTGAAGGACGTAAAAAAGAAGTAGAGATGGAAGTCTTTGAAGATCCAAGTCACTACCGCGACGCTGACATCTCGTTCTTAAAGCTCCCTGTGACAAGCGGGAAGGCGTGGAGTAAGTATGTCCACCAGATCGCTAAAGAACACCAGCGCCCACCGTTCGGCGTCCTGACCCACGTCTATATCGAAGCCGATGAGAAGACACAGTTCAAGATCAAGTTCGACTTGGTTGAAGTAATCGAGAGCGAAGCAGTTCTTGAAGTAGTGATCGCCAGGAACGCAGAAGCGATGGACATGATTATCCAGCCGTATTCTGAGCCGAGTGACGATCAAAAAGACGAACGTGCTCCAGCTCAGTCTGGGTTACGTGGCCTTAACAAAGGGAAAAGATAATGTTGTGGAGCCAGATGAATTGGAAAGAACGCTTGGTATGGGTTGGGCTATATCCTGTGATGTTATTATCCTGGCCAATAATCTGGCTCCATTTACACCAAAATAGTAAGTGCTATTCACGCCCACCGCACGCGCTCGATGAGTGGCTGGTTGCTAAAGGTCATGTCATAATGACAAGAGGCCGTTGGTTCTGGGAGAAGAAGTGATGGATACCATGAAGAAACTATTCAATCTCGAGCGCCTTAAATGGCAGCTGGAAGACATGGAACAAAAGATCGTAAACGCCCAGGCTCACGCAGAGCTCTTCGGAGAATTCCATAAAGACACGGCAAACTACGAGCACCACCAAGAGCTACTCCAAGTCCTAAGCGATAAGAGAAGGCTCAGATATGAAATCAAAGATGAAATCAAAGCATTATTAGAGGTACAGCCCTATGTTTAATGAAGCCCACATAAAGTCCTGTGTTACGCTTGACTTTGAAACTGACAAAATTCAAAATCGGCCCGTTTACCCGCCTAAACCTGTGGGACTAGCAATTCGCTGGCCTGACGGGGTTTCTGAATACTTGTCATGGGGTCATCCTTCTGGGAATAACTGTACGCTTGAAGACGTGATGGTGGAGCTGAAGTATATCTGGGAAAGCAGAATGCCTGTCCTATTTTTCAACGCGAAGTTCGATCTCGCAGTAGCCCAGGAGGGACTAGGACTACCTATTCTCCCATGGAACCGGGTCCACGACGCACAATTTTTATCATTCCTAGCAGATCCTCACACTAAGAACCTGGATCTCAAATCATTATCAGATACCATGCTTGACTGGCCACCAGAGGAGCTAGACGAGGTAAGCGAATGGATCTGGGAGAACAGACGCGAGCTTAAAGCGAAGCACGGCGGTAGCATTACCCGTAACAAAGGTAAAGTAGTTAAGCCTGGCGTATGGTTCTCCCACGTTCCAGCTGAGATCCTCGAGCCCTATGCAATCGGTGACGTGGATCGTACCTGGGCTTTGTTCGATCATCTCTATCCACTGATCGCTGAATACGATATGTGTGATGCTTACGATCGGGAATTAAAAATCCTCCCTATTTTTATGGAGAATGAGAGAGACGGGATGCACGTTGACCTGGACGCTCTGACAAAAGACGTTCCTGCGATGCAGGAGAGCCTGGTGAGAGCCGATGAGCTCCTCCGTGACATGTTAGGCGTCCCTGACCTTAACATCGATGCTGACGAGCAGCTGGCGGACGCCTTGAGTGATGCTGGCGTGATCCTCGAAGAAGACTGGGTGCTGACTGCTAAATCTAAGCAGAGATCCGTCGCTAAAGACAACCTCCCCTTCTCCGCGTTCCAAGACAAAGAGATCGGTCACATATTTTTCTATCGTAATCGCCTCACCACCGCCCTGGCTACATTCTTGGTGCCTTGGTTAGCTCAGGCTTCCCAGCGTGACGGTATCATCTCAACGAATTGGAACCAGGTGCGCGGTGGCGATGGCGGTACGAGAACAGGGCGGCCAAGTACGAGCCGTCCGAACTTCTTGAACATCCCTAAAGAATTCAAGCAAGAATATGACATGCCTAAAGGAAATAAATATGGCTTATCACCTCTCCCCTACGTCCGGGACTACGTGTTACCGGATCCTGGCGAAGTATTTATCCACCGGGATTTCGATGGACAGGAGATGCGTATCTTCGCCCACTATTCCTGCGGACCATTGCTGGACGCATACCAAGCTGACCCGGACACCGATCCGCATGAGATGGTTGGTAAGGAAACGGCAAGGCTACAAGAGCGTGAGTACAACCGCAAGAAAGATCGTGGTGCCAATAAGATCCTCAACTTCCAGGCTCTCTACGGCGGAGGTATCCCAGCGGCGGCGAAAGCGATTGGTTGCTCTACCGCCATGGCGAGACAGTACAAGGAGTTCCATGATAAGGCGCTTCCTGAGAGAACGTGGCTTAATGACGACATCAAACATGTCCTATCAAAAGGCGATCCGATCCGTACCTGGGGCGGACGTTGTTACTATGCAGAGCCTCGTAAGGTAATCGGCGGTCAAATGCGTGACTTCCTATACAAAATGATTAACTATTTATGCCAAGGATCCGCCGCCGACGTTACGAAGGAAGCGATCATCCGATGGTACTACCACCCGAAGAGAACAGCCAGGTTCCTGGTGACGGTGTACGATGAGATCAATATCTCCGCCAAAGAAGACGAGGCTGAAGAACAAATGGCTTTGCTCAAGGAAGTTATGGAGAGTATTGAGATGGATTTATTAATGAAAAGCTCTGGCAAGATTGGATCTCGCTGGGGAGAACTTGAGGAGTGCGATTGATGGGCGGTAAAGGTACGTTGATAGCAGGATTAGCTGCATGCTTCCTCCCCGCAGGGGCGCTCGTAGGGCTCGCCGACGGGGAGCCCGGAGTGGTTTTTGACATCATCATGTTCTACGGAGGTGCTATTTGCGTCTACGTGGGGATAACACTAATTAACTTATGGACCGAGGAAAATACAGATGAAAATTAACACAGTTAAAGCATGGAGCTACTCAGCCCTTGCACTATTCGAGAGCTGCCCACGTCAGTTCAAGTATCGTAAGATTGACAAACTCCCAGAGCCTAAAGCTCCAGCCATGGCACGCGGTATCGCTATCCATAACGAAGCGGCTAAGTTCCTGGAGGGGAAGACCGACGTGATCCCTGAGAGCTGTAAGCTATTCGAGGACCAGTTCCGTGAGCTACGTGACATGAACCCTATCGTTGAGCAGCAATGGTCATTCACTAAAGGCTACAAGTCGGTGTCGTGGTTCGATAAGAAGACGCACCTACGGATCATTCTGGATGCTGGCGCTGAGTACAGTGACAACACCGCCGAATGTATTGACCATAAGACTGGGAAGTATCGGGAAGGTGATCACGACGTCTACGATGAGCAGATGGATCTGTTCGCAGCTGGCATGATGCTCCGCAATCGGTTGCTCACCAGTGTCACGACCCGCCTATGGTTCCTCGACGCCGGGGAAGAAGTTATCCGTGAGGTAAGCAGAGCCCAGGCTATGTTGAAGCTCGATGAATTGGAGGACCGTGCTGACATCATGCTTAACACGGAACGCTTCCCACCTAACCCGTCCTGGAAGTGTCGCTTCTGCGTCTGGTCCGCTGACGATGGCGGTCAATGTGAATTTAAATAGGAGAGTGTTATGAAGTTTGTGATATTTTTATGGTTGGTGGGCATTACTCTACAGTTAAACCATCTCAACAGCACCGCTAAGGCTATTCAGAAGTCATCGTATGAGACGAGCGTGACGATGGAGAAAATCAGGAGCCGTCTGAGATGACGACATTGAAGTTCGCAGACAGATTGAAATATGTGATGGCGAAGCGTGGCTTCACGTCTTACGCTTCACTCTCCAGGAAGAGCGGCGTCCCTGCGTATAAGATCAGCGAGTATGCGCGAGACATTGACGACGACCCGAAGCTCAGCCACTTGGCAATGCTATCCATCGTCGGCCTCAACCTTCATCCTGGTCAGTTCCTCGCTCCGATGTACGTGGGCGCGGTCCAGGAGGTTCTCCATAGACATAACATGGAGATCGGTGGCGAAGATATACAAGTCGTCATCGTAGGCGTTAAACAAATGGGAGTAGATGATGGCTAGAACCAGAGAAGCAAAAGTAAGAGATCCTGTCATAAAATATGCACACAGTCTCAAGATCCGCACGATCAGAATGTACTTCGGACCAGGTATCCAAGTTGGGATCCCAGATGATCTGATCTTAATACCAGGAGGGAAGCCACTGTTCCTCGAAGCTAAGGCGCCGGGTGAGAAGCCCACCGTCAAGCAGAACTGGAAGATGCAGCAGTTAGTGGACGACGGATACGATGTTGGATGGTATGACAGCGTGGCCGAAGGTAAAAGATTAATCGATGTAATAATGAAAGAACGCAATGTTCGCAACAAGTAAATCACAAGTCAGAAAAGTTGACCCGGACCACAAAGAATGGATCCCGCATTCATACCAAGAACGCGCAGTAGATTTCTTAATAGGCCACCAGTCAGCCGCTCTGTTCCTGGACCCAGGTTTAGGCAAGACTTCAATCACCCTAGCAGCATTCGATACGCTACGTGGTGAGGGGATAGCGAAGAAGATGCTAGTAATAGCTCCTCTCCGTGTCTGCCAGCTTGTGTGGGAGCAGGAAGGCCAAGAGTGGACACAATTCCGCCACTTAAAGTTTGCGTTGCTCCACGGCTCTAAGAAGAAGGCTGCGCTTGAAGAGGAAGCGGACATATATCTTATCAATCCAGAGGGTATCGCCTGGCTGACGAAGCAGTTCTTTGTAAAGATGAATGGGAAGAACCAGAAGTGGCCGTTCGATACCGTCACCATCGATGAGCTCACGAAGTTTAAGAACGCTCAGTCAGTACGTCACAAAACTTTGATGCCGTTCATGCCTAAAGTATCGAGACGCTGGGGCTTGACGGGTACTCCGATCCCTAATGGTTACTTGGATCTGTTCGGACAAATGAAAGTCCTGGATGGCGGAGCTTCCCTGGGCCAATGGTTCACCAGGTTCCGTGATAAGTTCTTCGAAGCTGACTACTCAGGCTTCCGTTACCTCCTCCGTCGTGGTGGTGCCAAGGCAATCGAGGCAGCGGTGAAGCCATACGTTCTACGAATGTCAGCTGAAGACTACCTGAGCCTACCGCCATTTATTGACGACATCATCTCAGTGGTGCTCCCACCAGCCGCTCGTAAAACTTATGAGACGATGAAGAAAGAGATGATAGCAGAGCTTGAAGGTACAGTCGTGGAAGCTGGGAACTCAGCAGCGGTGTACTCGAAGCTCAAGCAAATGGCTAACGGCGCTGTCTATGCTGGTGACGGAGTGTTCGAGCCGAAGAAGGTTGTCCATATCCATGACGCAAAGATCGATGCACTAAAAGAATTAGTTGAAGAGCTGGCAGGAACTCCCCTCCTCGTAGGGTATGAGTTTAGACATGACCTGGCTCGTCTACAAAAAGAATTTCCTGACGCTCCCTACATAGGGTCCGGCGTCACCGCAGATCAAGCCAAGCAGATCGAGAAGGATTGGAACGCTAATAACACGCCAATACTATTCGCTCACCCTGCCTCAGCAGGACACGGCTTGAACTTTCAGAAAGGAAATGCTATGCACGTAGCCTGGTTTTCGGCAACGTGGGATTACGAACTGTACGATCAGTTTAACAAGAGGGTGTTCCGCCAGGGTAATAAAGCGACAACGGTTTTCAATCACGTATTCATCGTGGAAGATACCATTGACAATAAAACCCGGGACGCCATATTACAAAAAGGTTTCACGCAAAAGGACTTTTGTTCAGCGTTGAATGCAGAAATTTACCATACTGGTAAGACGGCTACCCCGCCTAAAGGGATTATAGAGGACGATGAAATGGTTAAAAGATTAAGTAGAAGAAGCGCAGCTCCAGTTGAAGCAGTTGAAGAAGAAGAAATCGAAACAGCTGAAGTAGTTCCGGCTCGCACTTCCACCCGCCGTAGCTCACGTGAGAAATTACGTGGTGAAGCAGCTGAAGAAGTTGAAACTGAAGAAGAGGAAGCTGAGGCACCACGTACTTCAGCACGTCGCAACTTCTCCAAGGCAGTTCAGAATGAGCTGGAAGAAGAGAAGCCTGAGACTACGGAAGAGGAAGAGTTCCCAGCTCCTACTCGCGCCAATACTCGCAAGGCTCCTGTTAAAGCCCCGGACGAGGAAGTTGAGGAAGATGATGAGCTGACACAAGCAGCCATGTCTACTCTTGGTGCCGTCGCAGCTGGTGATGATGTCTTCCACGGCCCACAACAAGCTATCCTGGATCGCATCGAGGAGCTAACACCGAAGGCGAAGCCGGAAGATCTTGGCACGCTGATCGCTGTACTTCAAGTATTGAAAATGAACCTGGGTCACTAGGATCTGACGAAACTAAAAAGCCCCGTCTTTAATTAGGCGGGGCTTTTCTTATAGGGATTTGTAACCCTTGACACTGACAGCAGCCAGGACCACGACCCACATGAGCTCACCCATATCCAGGCCAAGCGCAGTTAGGTTAACGATCCCCTGGTTCACGCCATCAAGGAGCTGAGTGTTCCCGGTGAAGGCAGCGACAATCGCACCAAGCATGATGAGAGGGATCGGCATTGTAATGATAATGGTGACGTACTCATCTTTCCACGTACCATCCTCAGCCTTTTTACTTAGAGCTTCCCACTCGCTGTCATTGAGTTGGATGGTCTGAGTGCCGTCTTGTTTAGATTGCATAAGCTTAGACTTGGCCGAGCTCTCAGCCATCTTACGTTCTTGTTTACGTGTGAAGAAACCAGTGACGCCACCGATTACTTTTCCAGCTAGACCTAATCCTAACATTATATTAACTCCCAGTGAGGCCAGTCCATGAAGGTCTGGTCCGTTGTATCGCCATCCATATCCCAGTCGGCGCCATGGCGTAGCTCGAAACCTTCAGTTAAGAATTCAGCTTCCATGATCTCCCACTCTTCCAGGACGATCAGGCGGATCTCTTTGAATGCTTCAACGCTCGACCACATCTCAGGGTACGGAGTGAGATCAACTGCTAAGGATGGGAGGACATTGTGCTTACTGTTCGGCCACTGGACCTTCGAGGTCTTCATAGCGAAGTAAAGGTTCTGCTTAACCTCATCTCTCCAGCCCTCGCATACCGTCACGTCACGTCGGGCTACGACGCGCTTGCACAGGATCCCCAAGATTGGATGGGCTGTGCCTAAACGTCTCTCTGAAGTTTTTCCGAATGTTGCCATGTTATCCTCCTGCTATTATGCCTGGCGCGGCTCCAGCTGCCACGGCTGCTCCGACGTAAAGATCTGCGATAGCGTCGTCGCTCGCACCACCTCTTCGCATTGCTGCTATAACTTGCTGAGTTTTCTTAGGGTTAAATACATCTTCAGCTATTTGTTTCGCTACTTTCTCTGAGACTTCTGCTCCGCCATTAGCGAAAAGAAGCTTACCGATCTTAGCAGCCACGTTAGCTTTAACGATGGAACTAACATCCCCAAAGGTAGCGGCGGTTGCCCGAGCTACGTTGGTAACGAGATCAGATCCCTCTTCGCCTTGAGCGCGGAGGTTCGGAGACAGGTTGCTTATGTTCTCACCAGCACGCGACTGTAATCGAGCGACTTCCTGGATCTTAGCTACCTCGCCTTCGGGTAAAACTTGACGGAGGTTCTTCGTTAGATCCCCCTCTTCACCTAATCGTTTGACCAGGCGTTGCGCGGAGCTCGCACCTTTACGGGCGATGTCTTCCACTTCAGATCTCGCACCGACACGTTGGCCAGCGCCGGAGTTAGCACTCTTGACCTTGGCTGACTGAGCGAACTCACTTGTCTTAGCCGTCGCCGCCTTGCGTCCAGCTTCTACGCCTTCACCACGGAGGGATCGGGCAGCAAACTCATCGATAGCAGCTCCAAAATTTTGAGACTGTGCGCGAGCGATGTCTTCTACTTCGTCGGCAAGCTCGTTATATATTTGATCGGATCCATTGGCACCACGGCCACGTTTTCTGAATGCTTTACGGATGTCATTGACGTCGAGGCCAGTAAGATTGATAGGCATACCTTCGTCAACACCGTCAGCAGCAGCATCAAGGCGACGCTTCAATGTACGAGGAAGCCCAGCGCGGAAGTCAGCATCGTTTAGGATCTCTTCAACTTCTTTACCTGAGAACTTAATCACGTCGTCATCAGCCTTAGCGAATGCTACTTCAGCTACGTTTTTACGGGATGCTTCTTGAGCCCCTCGAGTAGTCGTCACACGTCCACCCACAAGCTGCTCAGCGATCTCGTCACCACGGCCTCGAGTAGCTGCTTCTGCCCCCTGGCGTGCGGTGGCTACTGCTTCATTGCCAGCTTGCTTAATCATATGACCAAGCTCGACGGACGCACTTTCGTTCATAATGTCTGCGAGCGCAGGGTTCTTACCCGTCACCGTTTTAAATTCCAGGAAGCGTTTAGCCATAACCTCAGCGGAGGTTCCCATCTTTTTAGCCATGGCTTTAATACCAGCAGCAGCAGGATCATCTAATAATTTCTTAACGGCTCCGCCTGTAATAGCTCCGGCCTTAACTAACCCGGCACCGAGAGGCCCAGCAGCTAAGCCCATGACAGCTCCAGACATAGGAGTACCTTCAGTCATGCCTTCAGTTATCGCACCACTAGTACCACCAGCGACGGACGCCCGCCCTATGTTCTTTACCCATTGTCCCTTCTGCATCTTAGTAACCGCATTAATTACTTGAGGGATCTTCCCGCCGCCTTTAGCCAGCAGGGAGATGCCTTTTACAGCAGCAGATCCCCCCGCGATAGAGCCGACGACTTCAGAGGCGATAGATGTTACTGGGAATTCTTCTTCGAGGCCATGACGGAAGGCACGGTTAGCTTCAAGAGCTTCACCGAATGACATAGCGTTCTCGTCACCGATACCTTGCATGGCAGTACCAGCGGCAGCAGCCATGTCGCCAATGCCAAAGATATTGACGAGGCCACGTAGTCCAGCGCCAAATTGTCCTGACGCCACCTGGTCAGCGAAGCCGCCGCCATCGGATTGTTGAGCGATTGTCCCGGCAAGCTTGGCAGCGAAGAGGCGCTTCTGTTTAGGATCGTCGAAGTCTCGAGCATCGAGGATGCCCTGGCGCTGGCTATCAGATAGCGTGACGCCTGAGATCTCGAGAGGGACCGTTGCGAAGGGATCAGGAGGGGTAGGATCTGGAGTTGGAAGAGGAGCCGCTTCCTTCTCTTTCCCCTCCTGGTCACTCATCGCACGGCGGTTGCGAAGTTCTTGGGCGATACGTTGCGCGGCTACTTTGTCACCAGAGTTAGCAGCTTCACGGAGCCCATTCTCTAAACGTGTTAAATCATCAGCCATTATTATTCCTCTGGAGCGTATTGGTTAAGCAGTTCGTCGATGGATAGATCCTCGTCGGCGCTATTCGTAGGGTACAATTTCTCTTCAAGGTCCAGACGACGTTTAAGTAGGACGTTCTCGCGCTTATCAAGGACGCCGATACTGTCCTGGGTCAGAGCTATGATGTTCTGATACCTGTCGTTAATATCGTTTAGATCTCGTTTAAGGTTAACCGGGTCACGCGTCAAGTTCAAGTTACCTAAGAGACTTTGGAGCGTGGTGAGCTGGGACTGTGGTACTTGACCAAGGCCAGAACCAGCTTTCTTAATACCAAGTAAGCTATCAATACCCACGTTGGATTTCACACTGTTGATCAGCTCGTTGATCTCGAAGGCGTCGGTGCCAGGTACATTCTTAGCCGCTGCTCTCGCTAGAGCCTCAGTCATACTGGTCCCGCCGAACGTGGCGCTGTCGAAGCTGTCCATGATCGTATTAATGTCGCGGGTCACTGTGGTAGCAGCACCAACTGTTAGCTCATTGAAGGCACGTTTCTCGCCTGTGTTCTTCAGCTCAGTCTTAGTATCGTTCCACAGTGCTCTGTCTTCTTTAGAGAAGCCCAGGTTACTGTTCCTAGCTGAGATCTCGGTACTAGTGACAGAGTTATCAAGACGGCCACGACCGAGATCGTTTTTAGTTAGGCTAACGCCCTGATCCCACTCAGTAGTACCGTCAGAGTACGACGTCTGAACGCCAGTAGTCCCGTTGGGTAATGTCATCTCAACTGGAAGACCGATCTGGCGGCGTGGTCCCATTGCTTTCTTCTTATCAGCATCGAGCGCAGCACGCATCTCAGGGATGGCCTGTGGATTATCTGTGAGGTATTGAGGTAAGTTGCCGAGCTCTTCTTCTGAGACGCCCATTTGCATCAAAGCGGGACCGACACGTGTGATGATGTCTTCCATCTTTTCGTTGTTAGCGATCCCAGCTTCGAAAAACGACACAGCTTTATCTGTCATCGCCAGCTTATCGACGTCTTCACGTTCTTTGTCCGCGATGACACGATCTTCCTCAGTATCACGTTGGTTTATTTTACGTTGAGCTGCCGCACCAGTGGCGTTAGTTACAGCTGCGAACTCCGCCGGGGCAAGAGCTTCTTCACCAAACTTAGCGCCCAAGGCATTGATACCCTTCTCGACGCGAGTGGCCTTAGTATGCGCGTCCGCCGCTGCGACATTAGCATCGTCAGCTTGACGGCTCTGGTTGAAAAACTGTTCACCCTGTTGGAAAGCGTTTATAGCCATGATTTATTTCCCTTAAAAAAGACCGGATAAGAAATTACCGATTGGCTTAGCCGCTTGACCAATACCTGAGATAAGACTGTCGGATCCTTCTCCCTGCTTCGAGGCGACGTTGTTGCCCTGGTTCATAGTAGCAGTTGCCACGTTCCCAGCGGCATTAGCGCCACGGTTAGCCTGGCTGTTAAGCTGGCCTAAGAAGTTGCTGAAGCCTTGCTGAGCGAGATCGTTACCGAACTGCGTCTGACGCTTCAATGTGGACCCACTGTTAAGTAGACCCTTAGTGGCCTGGTTCCCTACAATGCCTTCATTCCCAGCTTTAAGCTGAGCTTGGTAGCCATTAGAGTTTTGGAATTGCTCGAACGCTTTCGCGGAGCCAGCCCCACCTGAGAGGGCGTTGCTGATTGTTTCGTCGGCTGCGTTACCACGTTCCTGCCAAGGTTTAAGCTGTTCGATAGACGCTTGACCAGCGGCTTCCATACGCTTAGCTTCTTTATCTTTAGAGCCTTTACTTAAAAGACCTCCGACGATTGATATTCCTGCGGGGATTAATGCAGCCATGATAGTTTCACCTCATACGTTTCACAGTCACGACCGAAGTCGTCTGTAAAAATTGCGTTGTCAATTTTGTGATAGCCAAGTGCGTTGCCGATGACACGTACTGCGCGATTTTCGCGGGGCGGATAACCCCTTATAACCGATGCACCGTGCTTTGTAAACATCTCTTGTAACATGCCTTTGGCAGCGGTCAGTATATCGACGCCCTTGGTTCCGGGAAGAAATAGGAAGTGACCACTGAATACGTCGCCCTCCTCCTGGTTAAATAGCATCCCGCCATACATGCACGTAAAGGCCACGTTGCGCGGGTTCTCGAAGAACGTACCGATGATCGCTGTCTCACCAGGAGGGAAGCCCGTCGAAGGGTAGATCCCCGGATGATTGATTAAATATTCAATATCTTGTTGCGTGGCAATGTCCATCATCCTACTTGCACCACACTCAAGAAGGTTGACCTATTAGTTGCTGCACCTTCTGTGGTCCTGCTTGAGGCTGTGTTAATAGCTAAAGTAAAGTAATCGCCTTCTGCAACTACAACAACGCCACCACTCATCGCCTGAGCGTCCGTCGATGTGTCTGTGTCAGCCATACCCCGCGCAACGGTATCTTTTTTAACATCTAACGCGCTGTATTGTCTAATTAGAACATCAAGCTTACTTGCGTCACTATCCGTTGTAGCTAACCCACCAGAAACCATAACGTAAGTAGAACCAGAAGGTGCGAACACTTTAGTCGCATCTCCTATGGTCCACTGAGAACTTGTATCGAAGTCTGTTTCTGTAAAAGGTATAACAACAACACCTGATCCTGTTACATATGGAGTTGACCTTACGGCACGCGCACCAGCGAATGAAGCAGCCGCAACCGTTCGCGGAGAAACTATGAACTCAATACCTACACCAAAACATGATCCGCTGGTTGAAACAGTTACCGTATCGGATACTGCGGGGGCTGCTTTACCCAGTGTTACTAAAGAAGTAGCAGAGGCTCCCTCTGAATATGGTGTATGCGGGAAGCCGTTGTACCACATCGTTTCCACAGTGTTCGCTTCGGTTGAAATTGGGAGGGCATAAGTATCGCCCTGGTCTGTTGCCGATATTAATACAATATATGTGCTACCCGCGTCTAATGTTGCCGCGACACTAAATACCATGGTGCCATAGGCATTAACAGTCCCGACCTGAGTATCGCTTTCAGCCAGAACCAGGTCAATATTATTTGACCCGTCAATACGATATATTCCAGCGCGGTATGTTACGGATGTTGAAGCTACTAAAAACACAGAAACAGCAGAGATACTAACAGGCAATATAGGTGCGAACAGCATTCCTTTTGAGGCAACTGCGGACGGGGAAGTTGCCGTGTCTATTTCTATAGGCCAAGAGAAATTTGACCCGACCACATCGCCACCAAGAACAACGGCTTCTTCTACAATAACTTCAGTAAATATGCCGTTGTCGGTATTTGCGGAGTTACCAACCCCAAGTCCAGTAGAGGCGAAAACCGCCTGAATGTAGTGAGTGATTTCAAATACTTTAGTGCCTGTTATGGTTATTCTAGCCTCAACACTAGCGGTGGTGCTGGTGCTGTCTCCCGATCCTGAAAATTCCATCGACCCTTGTATTACATCAGTAGCGTCTGTCACGTTTCGTATATAAAGACTGTGCCTCCCTACTTTAAAGGCAGGAGCCGTGGCGCTCACATTATAAGTCCCTGCGGGTAGTGTAAATTGATTAGTCCCTAAAGACGCACCTGTAATTGTATTAATGACTTCAGTGTTGAGCGCCCTTATTTGTGACCCCACAACGGAAGAGCCACCGCCAACACCGCTTGACTTCTCATCTCTTACATGAAGGGTTGGCATGGCTGAAGTGCTACCGCCGCTACCCCCGCCGCCTGGGATCGTGACAAGAGCTGTGCCACTTGGATCCTCGGTGACTGTGACACCATCTCCAGCAAAATTGACAATGGACGCTTCAGCGATGATCTCAACGCCTTCGTCCTGGATAGCGATTGCACCACCGCCACCACCACCGCTGGCGCTGAGCACGACGGCTTCTGTGATGAAGACGTTTGTGTAAACTTCAGGATTACCATCTTGCGCGTCAACGCCAAGGCCGAAATTAGCAGCTATTGTTGTCATATACTGCTTAATCTCGAAGACTGTTGTGGCTGCTACAACGATCTGAGCGTTTATAAAGCTGTGTGAGTTTGTATTAGCAGAGGCAGAGCCAGAATAACCACTTGTCCCTAACTCTTTTATTGCTGAGTTTGTTATGTCGTATAACTGGATCCTGTGCCGCGCAACTCTATATGCGGGAGCGGAGACGACAATATCGTAAGTCCCTGCGGGAAGAGTGAATTGATTAGAAGCGAGGGATGCACCTGTTATGGTGTTTGTCACCACATTGTTAAGCGTTCTAGTTTGAAGTCCAACAACATTAGTACCCCCGTCTGTACCAGTAGGTTGCTGCTCTTGGACGTGGAGTGTCGGAGCCTGATTGATAGTACCGCTAGTTTCAAGGAATAGACCGATATTGAAATGACCGGGGTTAGCTCCTGTGGTCAGAACGTCGGAGACGTTAACATCCACAGCGTTTTGTTCAATAATTAAATTCTGGCTGGTGTTTCCAAATCCATAAGTAGCCCAATAAGAACTAAACTGAGGGCTAACCGCCGTAGTTCCTGTCCCGTCTGTTCGAATTACCATAATAGCAATCCGCGCTCCAGAGAGGAGGGAAACTGGTGAGGCGAAATCAAAGCGAACACCATTGATAGCTGTCCCCGTCACATCTACTGGGACAGTTTTATGAATAACATCAACCGTTGAACCCGTAAGTTCAGCAATCATACATTGATAAGTTGAAGGTGTGCTGGAGGGATCAAAGATAGAAGCCATAGCGACAACCGTAATATCTTCCGTTAATACTGTAATCTGACCACGGCAAGCTCGCGTATAGGCGTTAATGGCTCCCGTTGATCCAGCGTGGTAGGTTTCTCCAGGAATAAAGGAAGGACTACCGCCGCCGCCAGGAATATCAATAACCGCCGTCCCAGTCGGGCTTTCAGTAACGGTTACACCCGCTCCTGTGAAATTCAACGTATCAGCAGGATTAACAATCTCAACCGCATCGTCTTGGATAATAAGATCAGTACCACCACCCCCAGCACCCCCGATGAGCACCCTAGCTTCTTGGATGAATACGTCAGTATAGACTTCTGGATTAGCACCATCACTTACAGCAACACCCAAAGCCGAACCTGAACCAATCGTAATTTCCGTATAATGTCTTACCTCTAAAACTACTTCCGTTGCTAAGACAATTTGACCTTTAATTAAAGTAAGCGTAGATGTCGCATCAGTGCTGATACAATACGCGTTTGAACCATAAAGAAGTACAGCAGCATTCGTGACATCGTACAGTGTTGTCCTGTGGCGATTTATACGATAAGCAGGGGAAGATGTCCATATGTCATAAGTACCAGCAGGGAGCGTAATCCGGTTAGTTGCTAAAGATGCACCTGTAATGGTGTTATTTACTTCCGTGTTTAAAACTCTAACCTGTGTACCAGCAATATTTGTACCGCCCGATGTACCAGCGGTTTTCTGATCTTGAACGTGAAACGTTGGCGTTGTGAGAACGTCAGCTGCGGTAAGTAGACCCCACACTTTAACTGTGATGTCATCCATATCCCCTGGGCTACAGAAGACGCGCATAGCATCGACCAGGTAATCAGACGAGGAAGTGAATACTGATTGAGGGTATCCAGCCGATAACGCTGATTGCCCTGAGCCTGAGCTGTTCGAGCTGAAGAATGATCCTGAGATGCTGTAAGGTAATACACCTGTTAAATCTTTTGTTAATATGAACTCACTAATGAAAGGACGTGTCGCGCCCAATGTGATCCCATCGGAAAGACTGATATTACTATCCGCGTTGTCAGAGCTTGTCTTGTAGGCTGAGGCGCTAGTGTTGAACGTCACGCCGCCATCCCCAGAATACTGAGAGTAAACCTGGGCGTTGGAAGCACCGATCCGTCCGGCTATAACAATACGGTACTGAGCATAGTCGTTGGATAACGGTACGTCAGCGTGGCTGCTTCCAGGCGCCGACGCAGTATATTCACCTAGAAAAATAAGGGATCCAGAGGTATTACCAGAGCCACCACCTCCTCCCCCGCCAGGGATAGTGACGAGAGCTGTGCCGCTCGGATCGTCTGTGACTGTAACGCCGTCACCCGCAAAATTTATGATGGACGCCTCAGCAATGATCTGAGTGCCCTCGTCTTTGATCTCGATTGATCCTCCGGCGGATCCGTTAGCAGCAGCAGTAATACGGCCCTGCGCGTCAATCGTCAAGTCGGAGGCGGTGTAATCCCCTGGCGTGACAGCTGTATTCTCCAGGTTGAATGTTCTATTGGGTCCAGATAGATCGCCGCCGCCAGATAAAGCGACGCCAGCTATAAGTTCTATATCGTTTATGGACGTGATAGCCGCCGTGTTAGCTGCTATTAAGAGCTTGAGCGCGTTGACCTCTTCGATGGTGAGATCTATTGTCCCATTAACACCGCGCTGAAGGAGCCACTGAAGAAGGAAATAATCTGATCCAGTACCGTCCTCATTAATCAGCCGCTCCGTCGAGACTAAAGGAGCTGTTGGCTCCGCTGTATCTACCATTACTCATTTCCCTCTATCTCTGCATCAGCTCCGTCAATACGTGCAACGGCGCCTGTATCTGTAATTTCAAATATTCTTCCTGGAGCCCTCATAGACCCTAGTGATAGCCAAGCGATCTCTTGAGTGTAGTCGAGGGATCCGATGGTCACTGTACCCGCGTCCGTGAAGGTCTTGCCCTGGTCGTCGCTGGTGCGTAGTCGTATAGTTGGGGCTGTGACAGGTTCCGTAAGAGGAACATCAGGCGTGCCGAGGCTGGCTGTAACTCTGAAGGCGTAGTTAGCAGGGAAGTTGCGTTGACGTAGTGGGAAGCCGCCTGTTACTGTACGGGTCTGCACTTTGAAGTCGTCGTCAAGGAATGAGTTAGGGTCCAGCTCCCAGATAATTGGGTTAGCCTGATCACAAGCAATGATCCTATTTCTCCACATCGTACCCAGCTCCATGTTCCAACCAGGAAGTCCGGCAGTTTGCCACTTAGCCCATTGACCAGACGTTTGATCGTAGGCGTAGGTTCCTTGCTCACCCAAAGTGAGGACATAGAACGTGTGACCGTCGAGCGAATACTGCCATGATCTTAGGTTTAAATTTGTGACAGCGCCAGTTCGATAAGCCACAAGCATCACCGCTTGCGATGTGCCTTGCAGCCCTTCTTCAATGAGCGCGGTCTGTAAAATAGTCTGAGCTTGACCAATCCCAATCGTGGCGGGAGGGAAGTAGGCCGCTTGGAGAACAAGCTGGGATGAAGCTTGAAGACCAGAACCCATGGCCGCGACTTGCGTAATCTGTTGTGAAGTGACGGACATAAGTAGTTCTCCTACACGGTTCTGTTCAATCGTACTTGAGCATCTACCAACGTGCTCGGTGTTAAGCCGCTCAAGGTGTTAGGGTCTTGCTCAATGGTGTCTTCGTAATACACTGGTGAAATGGTCACAGGACGGGAAGATCCCGCTGCTACGCCGCCTCCTCCAGTTACGAGAGACATTTGCATCTCTGAAGACCCACTATCAAGTTTGAAGCTTCGGCTCACAAGAGCGACGGCGGCTACGCCTGTCACTTCCGGCGGGAGTTGGCTCATTAAAAATTGGCTATTGGTCGGGATGTCTAAGCCACCAAGTAGGGTAGCCGCTGACCAGGTAGCACCTGTCACAGTTGTTGTCGTTGGCTGCGTGTTAGCAGCTGCACCTGGAGCACGCGCTGTCGCGAGTATCTGGTCATCAGGTAGGTCTGACATAAACGCCTGGCCGTTCTGGACAGTACCCGTACCATACAGCGTGCCGATACCAGCTTCTAAGTTAACCGCAGCGCGGAGGTTGTCTAAACTATCTGAAGCGGTGGCACCGATCAACACGTTGTTGGCCGTATTCACTAAGACAGTTAGGAACGTGTATGTTGTAGCCCCTATTGTCACCGTTTCTGTGTTCAAAGGTAGGGCAGAAAGCTCGAGCGTGCCTGTTGCGGCGATAAGTGATGCCTCAACGAAGTCGTTGTCGTTAGGGTTTAAGGTATTGACCGTCTGATACGCCAGGGCATCGCCTGGGAAACTAAGAGCGCCAGCGCCCTCAAATGCACCTGTGAAATCATTTGTTGAACCGTCTGTGTTACTACTGTCATCATAATTAAGTAGAAGCTGAGTGTTTGCTGTGGCCACTATTGGCGCTATTGGTGGTGTGAAGTTAGCCGTATGTAATGGCGCTCCTACATCGAATTGAGTGCAATCTATCCAGCCGTCAAGACCCGCGTTAGTAACGGCTGTGGTCGCTGCAAGCTCCTCGTAACCAAGCGTTAGGTTAGCTGAAGTATCGAAATACGTGTTGCTATCCGTCTTGGTGATACCTACTTGCTGCCCATCGATGAACATATAACTATTCGTGCCAGATCTTGACACCTCAATATGATACCAGCGTCCGACTGAAGGGATGAATGGGAAAGCGTGTACTTGTGTTTCCGCTATGCCATCAGTTGACACCGCAAACACAAGATTATTAGCGTTGTCGGAGCCTTGTGCGAATAGTCTCCAGCTGCGGAGATCTCCAGCTGCGCGGTAGTGCCCAGCCAGTTGTCCGCTCTCTGCCGCGCCTAGAAGTGATCCAAAGCGCACGAACTGAGAAAACCCAAAGTCGCCCGATCCGACGTTGAAAACAGCGTTGTCAGTATATCGTAGACCTTCGTTGCGGTCAGTACCTTGACAGGCTAGAACGCCATCTCCAATTTTCTGGATACTTCGCGTGGTCCAACCATCCGTGTCGCCGTTAGCTACTGTTTGCTGTGTGGCGACCCGGAGATCACCTTTAAAGCCATTGTTGTAAGTACCTGTTGCGTCTCTTACGATAAAATCGTCCCAATAAGCATAACGCTTACTGTCCGTGTTATACATTGATAATTGCTGTATCTGGCTGGCGGTTGTGTTTAATCCAGTAGCGTTGATCACAACCACCTCGTCCACGCGGACCTCAGCTGTGCCGACTGTGGCGCTAGTGAAGATCTTCGCTTCAATGTGATGCCAGCTTCCAGAGACAATGACGGGTACTGTTGTGGCTGCTAATACAGTTCCTCCAGCGTTTCTCACTTGGATAAGTCCTGTCGTAGAGACAGATAAATATGCTAGAACAGTGTTATCACCATCTCTTACCTCCACTGGTCTTACATAGGAGCTGGAGGAGGGTAGGCTGTTTATGTAGAAGGCCATGCTCACAATTACAGTGTTTGTACTGACACCTAACACCCGGCGGACGTAGTTGGAGCCAGACGTGAGCTGCCCATAGATACGCAAGGATTGGTCGCCTGTTCGGGAGAAGCTAGACAGTGACACGCGGGTTGGTTCGCTTATCTCCGCATACGGTCCCTGTAACATAGTGTTTATATCAGTACCGTAATGATCGAAACCATCCATCCATAATTGTGTCATTTTACTTCTCCTATGCTTGCGCTGCGCGGGACACTCTAATTCGTTCCTCAACGCTGTTATTTGATATACGGTTAACGCCGCCTACTATTTCATACACGATCCCGTCCTCAGCTACAACTACAATCTGGTTGCGTATCGGAACTATGGTCCCCTCAAGGGCGCCTTGACTGAATGCTAAGCCCTTCTGTGGGCGGAACTGAGAGGCGGTTGGATCTATATCCCCTGTGGCGTACCAAGGTTCGGTAGACGAGCCCCCGGTGAACCAGGCGGTGTCTCCTACGACGACTACTTCAATAATTTCGTCAGGCTCACTTTCAGCCTCCGCAAAATCAAGAGCGTCTATAGTTACCTCGCCGGGACGGATCCAGTAAAATCTTTGGGATGCTGCGACAACACTCAATACAAAACTGTTGAGAGTGCCTAAGCTTATCATGGAGACGTCATCAGGCGTTACTACGCCGTTAAGAGATTGGGTTCCTCCGCCCTCTAAATTAGGTGTGGCCCAGGACATGTCTGCACCAGCTTCAGCAACAAGAATAGCGTCGCCAGCTGCACCTGTGATGCGAGCGTTAACCAACATCGCCTCTGCGGTGCTTGTGATCCCTGCTACGTTGGCGTTAAGAACAGTGGCCGTGGAGTAATCTCCGCCAGCTATTCCTGATAGGTTAAGGGCTTTAATTGTGTTTGCAAGCGAAGTTTCTGCGTCCGCGCCCATCGCCACAAGATAAGGGCTACCTACTGTGCCAGCGGGTGTTCCAGCATCCACAGATCCGGCTGTGTACTCGTAGTAAACGCCATCCACCGTGATTGTTTCGGTAGCTGTGATCGCGCCTGTCAAGGTTAGGACGTCACTAGAAGCGCCATCGCCGTTGTAATATTGAAGGTTCAAGCCGTCCGCAATGAACATATGCTCATAACCCGCGCCAGCTACGAAAGTAATCGATGGTGTGCCTGTGCCAGCTACGAAGCCGCTTATCGCAGTTACCGTCGTCCCGTCGTACCTGTATAGATTTGATCCTGATACGACAAATAGATCGCCATTGAATATCCCAGGTTGGTGGGCTAGACGTCTCATCTTACCAGCGCCAGCGCCAAGAAAAAACTTTGATCCGGGACGGGCTAAAAGAGCCGCGCCTTCTACCTGGTTGGATGGGTCTACCTCAAAAAATCTATTAAGAAGGAGGACGTCAGGCTCTTGTGCGTAGGCGCGTTTGAAGTCCCCGTACCCTAACTGTATTGATGTCATGGCAGGGTGCTCCCTAGAGTGTACGCGCCTCCGATAAGTAATTGCCCGTTATTAATGTCCGAAGCAGGAAATTGGAAAGGATTAGGTTTAGCAGAAGGCATAACGACTTTCTGTTTAAAGTCAGTTTTCATACGTTTCATAAGGCGTCTCTGAGTTTCGATAAGCTCAGGGCTCATGGAGCGCCCATAACGAGGCGCTAAGCCTTGGAACGTACCGATCTGTAATAACTGGTCGTATGCGAGTGGAAGAGGGCTCTCATCCGTCTCAAGCATAACTGCGATTTGATGCCAGGATGCTAGGTCCGAACGATAAAGTAGACGCTGGCCGCTGAGATCCCCTGGTGTTTCAGTGATTGTGGCTACGCCTTTAACTAAGCGCGTGTTACCTACCACTGTCAGTGAATAGGTTGTTGGATCCCCGATATTAATGAACTGTACCCGAGCGCCGTTGTCTGGGCTCTGAGCGAGGTAAATAGTCGTGTCCTCCTGGAGGTTCATAAGAATACGAACATTACCAGGAGGATACGGCCACACCTGGGAGGGTAACTGATTATTCACAGGAAAATTTGGGTAGTTTGCGGCGACGGGCGAAATCAGGATTGGAGGTACTGCCCAATCGAAGTTGAATTCGCCCAACTCCATTCCATACAGACTGTCCACATAGCCATTCAGAATTGTGAGCCCTTCATTGATCTGAGCCTGGTTAACGACTGGAAGACCTGTGGTGGCGTCAAGAGGAACCAGGTTCCCCTCTCTGAATGAATTTAATACTAGTGTCAGTGCTGTAGTCATTACGTGTCCTACTCTTCGAGGATTGAATTCACCAATTCAGCTAATTTCGCATTACTGGCATTTTTCTTGAAAACCACGTTAGCTTCTTCGAGAATTTCGATAGCTTCCTCGCGGTTCAACTCAAGACTTTCAAGTGTTATAACATTTTCGTCAACTTTTGCCGCACTTTTTTTAGTTTTTTTAGACTTGTACTTATCAGGAACAACCTGGTTCATGCAAGCTACTGGACCCACTACGCCGGAAGGGACGTTTTCAGCGTCGTTAATGTCAGGGATGAAGCCCTCTGGGATAGAAGCCTCGTCATCGACAATAAGATAGCTGCCGTCTACTGGGTGGAACACTGTTGTTGGGAAGTCTTGGTGAAGGTATTGGACGTGTTTGTATTTCTGTTTAGCCATTTGATTTTCCTCTTAGGTTGGTAAAATGGAGCCCCGTTATTGAGGCTCCATTCTATAGTTGGATTAAGATCCGTTTACGCGAGCACCAAGCTCTTGTTGGATCATTTGGACACCGTAAACACAGTCCCATCTATGGATATGAGCACCAGTCGTGATGTCAGATCCGCGCCAGTATCGGATGTTGATACCTGTTTCTGGATCTGTCATTGACGCCATCGTTCCTGAGAACGGTGTAATCAGACGAGCACTTACCAATGAAATCGCACGTTTATGGAACGCTGCACGAACTGGAGTAATTGATCCAGCTGTTGTTTCCCATGTGATTACTGCATTGTCAGCTGGTGCTGCCGTTACAGTTTGGAAAGCTTCATTAACCAATGTTGGGTTAGCGCCAACGCCATCAGATGATGGGATGATCATTGGAGGTGAGATCTTCAGTGTAGCTGCACCACCCGCTGTAGCAACAACATCTTCAAGAACAACGAACTGCTTAGAGTAAGCAAGAGGTTGACGTGAACGGTTGTTAACTGCATTAACGCCAGTCACAGTGAATGTATCACCGCGAGAGATCGTTGCGTTTGCACCAAGACCGTCAGCGATCAATGCTTGTGAGTTAGCGAAACCAGTTGCAGGGTTCACATCTTTCACAGCACGATAGTTCACGTTCTGGCCAGCACCGTTAACTGCACCGTTAGTACGTGTACCAGCAACAACACTACGAGTGTTTTGAGTAGCGTACAGATCGATCTCAGAAAGCACTGGGATACGAACACGTTGCATAGCGTTCAAGTTAGTGTCTTTACCGGTCAGATCAGTAGCAAGGATGCTAGAGCGGATCAGCTCACCGTCTTCGAAAGTTACAACCGAACGAAGTGACACGTTAGGAACAGATTGATCCATAAGGCGTGTATGCACTTTGTTGAACTGTGCTGGAGAAGCGATAGCAACACCAGGAGTACCAACACCAGAAGCAAACTCAACGAACGCTGCGTTAACGCTGCCATCGATAGTTTGAGCTAGTTCGGATGCAGCTGCTTTCACAGTTTCATCGCGTAATAGTTGGTTGTAAGATTGGATATACTCAAGATCGCCAATGTCAATATGTACGTTTTTGTACTGGTCAACGGAGACAGGTACGGAACCAGTTACAGCTGACTGCAATTTAAGGTCCGCGCCATCTTGGGCTACGAATTGTGGTGGACGTTTGATGTTAATAGAAAGTCCGTTTTCATCAGTTACCTGATCTTTGAACTCACCAGTTACTAGGCGACCAGCAACAAGTTGGTTTTTCAATAGTAGTAGAAAGACCTTTGCATACATGGTGGCGTTTAAAAAAGCATTGTTACCCATTGGGGTTTCCTTAATTTATGACGCTAATTGCTTCGTGACATTTCTTTTTCAAAGTCTTCAAAGGAAGCGTGCTCAGCGTCGAATTTACCATTACCCGAATTACCTCTCCGGCGAGATGCTGGTGGAGCCGTATTCGGAATTATATTATTTTCTTGGTGTTTTGGTTTATCAGTAAACCGCGCCTCAAGGCGACCAAATTCTCTTCCCTGGTTAACGACGGACATCTTTGCAATTTTTGACGCTAGTTCCTTATCGGAAGCGATTGCGTAGATGACGTGTTCACCAACTGGACTATCTAAGCCCATCATAGCTGTCTCGGGAGTAAGAGCGTATTCTTTACGATCTGCTGCTTGAACAACTACTTCGTCAAAATCTTCATAGGCTTCTATGCCTTTGTCGATTGTGTCTTCGTATTTCGTAGCCCATTGTTGCGCTTCTACTTGAGCGGAGGCTTCTTGCTTTGTTGTTTCGCTTTTCTGGTCGCGTTCCGCGAGTTTCGTATCAACTCGATAGTCTACCATATCTGCCTGGTAATTGCTGTCTAACTCACCGTAGGGATACTTTTCAGCGTCCGTTACATCGGGTTTGACAAGACCATTAGATGTGGCTTCTTCTTTATCCTTAGCAGCTTCGGCGTCCGGGGTCAATCCTTTTTCCAAGGCACTAATACGTTCTTCAGCTGCAACTGCTCGCGCCTCAGCCGCATCAGCTCTACGATCTGCATCTCCAGCTTTTCGTCTAATTTGATTAATGCGTTGCTGGGGACTTAACTTGCGTTTAGGTTTTGGGTCTTCAGCATCTCCGCTGCTTTCTTCTTCGCCATCGCCACCATTTTCGTCAGAAGAGCGATCTCCTTCATCGTCTCCGTCCGCATCCAAGGCAGCGTCATCATTACCGTCGTCATCCCCGTCGTCACCTTCAGAGCTCGCGTCAAAACTTTCATCCCCAGTGGTGTCGTCGATATTGTTGATTTCATTTTGCGGTGCCTCTGCGTGTTGATCGTCAGCTTCTCCAGCTGTGTTAACTTCTGCGTCGCTCTGGTTATTGCTAGAGCTCCCTGTGTGGTCTACAAATCCTGCGAAGGGATCTGCTTCTGCTTCTTGATTTTCGTCTGCCATGCTGTTTTCCTCTTAGATTGGTTCTTCCCCAGGTAATTCCGGGGTCATTTCATTAAACGACTTCATTGCCTCTAAGGTACGTTTAAATTCTTTCTCTTCCACGTCGGCGACTGCTTTGAACTTGTCAATGTCAACGCTCTCAATGGCTTTAAATGCGTTGGCTCTGGCTTGCATTGCGTATGCTTCAGCCTGGTCCGCTCTTGCTTCCTTCTCACGAAGGTCAGCTGCCAACATTGCATCTTCTTTCTGTGTCTGTACTTGCTGCTGCTCTGCTGCTGCTGCTGCTGCCTTCTCTTCTTCTGGAGTAAGATCACCCTCACGGATGAAACCAGCTCCCATGGATACTCTCAGGCGCTTCGCAATAGTACGAGCATTCGGCCAATCTTGAGCTTCGATGATGTCAGGTAGCGCCTGGCCCATTAGATCTGGAGCGGCGTTAACCATTGTCAGCATACCTTCAGCGGCTTCAGCACGTTTAGTGACGGTGCTCGGGCCAGTGGTGGCAGTAATCTCATACTTACCAGCGGTGATGTCGATGCTGTCTTTATTGGTGATGTCATTGATCACTTGCGTACCCAGGTCTTCGCCCTCGACGCCCATGACTTTAATCACTCGGGCGGTGCTGTAAGCGTGCGGAATTAACTCGTCAATGACGATCCCGCACGCTTCTTTTGCTAACCCTAAATTATCTTGATAGATTGCAGATCCAGTTTCACCCACTTTTACGCGAGCGTTAATAGCTTTACCTGATACTTCATTTGATTGCTTACCCAGGTTGGCTTCATGGATATTCGAGATGTCTCGTAGATCCTGCTCTGCCATACCAGCTTGTTGGAGGAAGCCGTTCTCAATTTGAGAAGGTTCAACTCTTTGAGGAGCCATGCCAGCTTCACCGTTCCAGATCAGAAGCGGATCATCGGATAAATGACTTTCACGCCATTCGTCTTCACGTCCTGCTACTGCTTCTTCAGTCGCTATCCAGTTCCCTTTAGGAGTGAGCATCAGCTTCTCAGCGATGATTGAGCGCCAATAGTTATGAAGGCGTTGTGGATCCTTGAGGAAACGAACAATACCGAAGCGGGTTCTGTACTCGCCTACATTGATTTCCCACCCTGGGACAGCGAAAACAGGTACGCGGCTGATCGGTAGATCATATGGACCCTCTAAAATATCGGTGGCTGTAATGACATATAGCTGAGCGTACTTGACGTCAGTCTCGCGCATTACAGGTAAGCCTTGATCATTGACCACTAGACGGTCTTGGAACTCTTCCTGGGCCATGTCGGTGATGTCAACTGTATCTGTTGAGCCGTCCTCGTCTTTGAGAAGAGCTAGAATTCTGCGTTTGGATCTCATACGCCAAAAGTTAACGATACGAACGTCATCCTGATCGATCCATTCTGGAGAGATGTCATAACCAAGCTCGCGGGTATCCGTCGATGGATCTCCAGCTGTCGCGTTCGGCCATTCGGACCTAAACGCTTCGTGAGTTAGTACCTCTGTGGTAAATACGTGACCAGCATCATGTCCCGTAGGCTCCTGATAGAAGCGATCCCAGACTACTGAGAACGGGTTGTTGATCTGGTTAATGCGGATATTCTGCTCGAAAACATCGTTGGAGGCGTACTCGAGGTTAACCTCAAAGTTGCCCATCCCTGCGATGACTTGATTTTCGAAAGCTTTATTGTAGGCGTTCACAGATCTCGAGTTTTTCTGGATGGAACGAACTAGCCCCTCACGTACAATGGCGTTTTTAATGTATTTTGTATCGTCGGCTACGATCTTAATATCAGTTTCATTCTGACGTAAGTTCCCTACGATCGCTCCGATGAAAGCAGGAAGTCTATTGAAGACCATGGTGGGCTTATTAGCTGCCACTCGTAGCTGTTTGATCCAGTCGTCCCATTGCTCACCAACTGCGAACTGTGCGTCTTCGATGGCCTGATCACGGTTTTTCTTGTCGTGCTGGAGGTCGTCATCAAATAACTTTACAGCATAGCCAATGAACTGGTGGGCTGTTTCAAAATCTGAAGGTTGCTTAGGGTTTTTGAAGGTATCGCGAAAATCAGCCTCAGCTGTACTGTGGTCTTCGCCTTCGACTTTATCTGCATCTTCAATCATATTAGCTCATCCATCCATTAGATCCCGCCGGACGTTTCCGGTAGGTGCTTTTCTTTTTTGGTTGCTTATCTACGTCGCCATATTCTACTTTCCCCTTGGGTTTGTCAACGTAATTCTCGATATGTACTGTCGAGGCGAACGTCAAAGCAATGGCATCCCATAGGTCGGGAGAACGCACTCCCCTGGCTCTCATGTCCTCTTTACTCTCGAGCTGTATGTCGTTCGTGAGGTTAGATTTCAGCTGACAGCCAGTGGCGTCGGCCTGGAGAACGTCAAGGTCTGGAAGGGAGACAGGCTCTTCGCCCTGGAGCCATTGTTTAGATCGGAGCCACATTTCTGCGCGTCGGTTCTTCGGCCCAGGCTTTTGTGGTTGTGCGTGCTTGAATTGAGATCTCGCGCCAAAGTTAATTCCTTTGACAATGTTTTTAGGTATGTCTTCGTTTTCGCGGAGCATACTGAGCACGGCTGCACCAATACCGCCAGCGTCAACATTAAATCGAGCTGGCTCGTACTTCAAGATAACTTCCACGCACCACCAATAGGCTTCTAGCGTGCCGATCTTGTTACGCCATTTGAGGTAAGGAACTGCATGTCCTCGACGCCCTGCTATGGCAAATCTATCGCCACCTGGTCCTGCTGGATCTGCACCCATGATAAGCGGTCCCGCGCCCTCAATGGTTCTTTTACGAGCCCTGAGAACGTCTAGTCCCAGGATAAATGATTTCACATTGGAGTTAACGAACGCCATTTGAGCGGTGGCCGGATACTCCTGATCGAATAGGTTATAAGATCTAAGCTCACGCATTTTAGCGCGACGCCAGGCCATCTTTCCAAGGCTAAGCTCGAAGGTTTCCGCGTACTCAACCTCAGACATTTGACCTTCTTCAGCCGTTTGATGCAGCTCGAAGTCAAGTTCTGGCTCACGATAATACTCTTCCTGCCAATACCAGGGAATGAATATAGGGAGATAATCGCTTGTCCCCGCTTCTGCTTCCTGCCATCTCTCGTAGAATTCACCCGTAGGACCGTTCGCTGTACTCTCGAGAATAACTTCTGAGCCCTCAATATCAGGAACACCCTGCACCGATGCAGCGAAATGGTCGCCAGCGTTTGCCCAGAATGCTACTTCTGACCCATGGAATAGATGGGGTGTACGACCACGACCACCAGCTTTTTTACCCGCTGTCGCTACCGCGTAGGAACTATCAAGCTTTTCGAACTCTAGTTCTTTGGCACTGTCAGCCCCGGTGACGGGTGCTAGTGGGTTTAAGCTATGATAACGATCAACCATGTCGAATAGGTTGTCGGTGGCCTTCTGTTCGTGACTGAGGATATATACGTTGGTCGCTTTGTTCATTGCGGCCTTGTGATAATACCTGGCGGCAACATAGGTACTGATACCCTGCTGACGGCCTTTAAGCACTAAAGCGCGGACCCTGCCTCTTTTGCGGATCTCTTCTTCGATAATATTGTGGGTAAAGATCTGAGCCGTGTTCATCTTGAACGACACAATCTTTTTATCCTTGGTTTTAATCTTTAGACAAGCCTCTCCAAATTTCTGAAGAGAGGATCTCATTTGTCTCAGTGTATCTAACCGCCGTTGATCAACTGTCATGTTATGCCTTTATGCTGGTATTACACCTACTAGAGCGGTCCCTGCTTCGCATCTCGCATACAGGAAATCTGAAGCTGCTAAGAGATACGTGGCCGAAGAGCCTTTACCTGATAGGATATACGCACCGGGAGCTGCTGGTGAAGGTACTGCTGAGCGGCGTGCTAGAAATACGTCCTTGCCGCCGCGTGATGTTATTGTGAAAGTACCGTTTGTAATATCGGTTGCGGCTATTTCTACTGCCGCCCAGTCTGGGCCAACTTCATATACTGCGTCGTCTGACATTTTATTTCCTTTAGTTTGATGGGAATGCTTCTATTGGTGGTGTGAAATTCGTTGTGTATCGGCCTACGCCTTTGGTTATTCTGATCTCGTCTTGGAGGCCATTGAACCATTGTCCTTGAGATTGCTCGTACTCTCCGATGATAATTCCGCCTGTGTCGTTCATATTTCTGGTATCTGCTATTGTGCCTTTAGAGATCCCTGCTATGAATAGCTCTGACACGCCAGATATATGCGAGATGGCAATATGTGTCCATACGTCGTCTGTAAGAGCTGTAGCTGCGGATAAGCCTAAGTCTATCGCACTCCCAGCCCCAACTAGAGTGCTGTACCCTATCTGACCGTTATTCGCTTGAAGGATCCAGTTGTTGTTGGCGGTGGCGAAATTAGGCGAAGACATTAACACGCCAAAGGCTCGGGAAGCTGTCTGCTTAACCCACGTTTCAATCGTGTAATCGCCTGTACCAAACTGGAAGTCTGCTGGCTTATCTGTATAGGTTAGCTTTTCATTAGTGGACCACCAGGCACTATAGGATCCGAATTTACCTCCTAAGAACCAGGTTCCCTCATTGGCTACTGTCACATGCTGAGACGGGCTGGCGTCAGTGATGCCAACGTCCTCCATATTGAGAAGAAGCACTACTTTATCCCAATGCGGATCCCCGGAGATAACACCTCCAGAAAAGTTAGCCATCTTATTAGAGGGACCAGCCGAAGCAAAGCGAGCGCCGTCAGTGAGAGCACCAAAGTTTGCATTAACTTTCATTATAGCCACCTTTCAAGAGAGTTGTTTGGGAGAAGATACCTCTTGGCTGTGTAATTGTCAAGACACTAACCCGCTGGGACGACCCCAACTATGGCGCTGCTTCGTGTCGTTTTAGCGTACACCCTATCAGAAGTTGACAGCTCATACTTGGCTGAGAAGAGAGCTGCTAAGGTGTATGTTCCCGGCTCCGCTGGGGAAGGTGTGGTGCTTTTTTTCATAAGTAAAACTTCAGCGTTTCCTCGAGACGTGATAGTGAAAATTCCATCCGATATTTCTACCCCATTTAACTCTATTGGAGCCCACATTGCCGTCACGTTGAAGTTACCATCATCTGCCATAAGTCTGTCCTTAAATTAAGATCCGCGCACAGAGAGGAGGAGGGATCCACCAATCTGAGCTGTTATATTGGAGTTGTTTGTCATATTTTTGATCCAAACTTCAATTCTGTCACCCTTATCTACTGTGGCAATGGCCTGGAAAGATATACCCTCTCCTCTTCCTCCTGCGTTCAGTGTGGCCTCGAACTCTGATCCTACGTCTGCATATACTGAGGCGCTCGCGTCCCATCTCCTGACCTGGAGGATCATTACCGTGTTAGAATTCCCAGAAAATGAGAGGACGCCGGAGATATTAAGGTCTAGTTGGCTGTCTGTTTCACTAACAAATTCGTTGCTATTCAACCCACTGAACCAGGCTAGGTGGTTGTATGTGGTCGTTCCTAGAAGCTTAACTAGTGTATCCGCCGTCGCTATTGGCGTCTCGACTTCTGTTGAGATCGCCAACTCACCCCCTACATAAGTGTTACTTATACCCGAACAGTCTCTAAAATGAGCCTTAGTGCTTGTAGCTGGAATATTGGGGATGGAGTTGGAGTTGAGGTTAGCTCTGTAATTTGTTAAGGAGAAGCCTTCGTCTGCGGTAAAATTCGCTTCCGCGAAATCGAATACTACTGATGTGGTGTCGATGGAAAGGGCGTTGAGGTTGGATCTTAAACTACCCACCACTAAAAAATTGAGCCCAGCTTTAAACACAGTCACTCCAGAAGGTATCGCTATCAAGATAGTGTCCACGATAGCTAGTCCACCCGTCCACGTACCGATAAATTCTAAGCCGTCGTCAGGGGCTACGATAGCTACATTTATCCCAAGAAACTGCCTGTAATTTGCTAAAGACCCTAGCGAGGTGCTGCCCTCTATATTTACTTGGCTCAACTCAACTGCGTTCCCATTCCCAGCGTTGTCTAAATCAAAAATTTTGGAGGATAGGCCAGGGGAAGTTAATGTGACCATACTGAGAAATAAAGCGCCAGAAAAAAATCCGTCATCTACAAAAAGAGTAGCGTTGTCAGAGGATGACATTAGTTTAGACACCCCAATACCGCAGCCTCTAATAGTTAAGCCTCCTGCTGGGACCACTATGGAGGTTAAGAGCATATCCACCACGCCATCGATCTCATAGCATATCTCACTACTGAGGGGAGGTGCTAAGTCGGAAGGGCGTTGGACGAGTTTTGTCGCTCGAGGAAGAAACTCACGCGTAAAGTCGGTGTACATTCAAATGTCCTTTTCCTGCGAAAATAGGCCAGTAATGTATGATAGGCACGTTATGATAGTAATGTCAAGTGTCTGGGTGGGCTTTAACGTATGTTTTTGCAGCTGCGGCCAATTTTTGATCCAAAGCCGTTAGTTCTGGGGGATTTTCGTCTGGGCGGACTGTCTCAACACGGTCTGTGATGTCCTCAGCTTCGCCGTCAAGGATGTTTAGGTATTCCTCCACACTATCTGAAGACTTTTGCTCTTCCTCGCGCCCAAGGGTCTTCCCAAAGAGCTTCGTGTAGAATTCGGATTGATTTTCTGAAGCCCAATTAGCAAAATTCTCTAATCCGCCGATCATCTCAAATGCTGCGACCACCGCTCCCCGGGAATAGCGCCCGGCATTCACCGTAATCTCGCCAGCCTGGTTAACTGTGGTCACTTTCGCAAATCTTGTTAGTTCTGTATTGCTCATAGGCTTACTATTTCATAATTATGGTGTACGATCAATGATTTTTCTGAGAACCTGACCGTGATTGTAGGTAATTTTCCAGCCATGGTTCCTTTTTCCCTCGATCACAGCCTGACCCTGGCTATGCTCTTTGATGAGTGCGCGACATCGCTGCATAAGCACGCGAAGCTTAGCTGGAGCGGGGGACTTACCGATGTATTCGCTATACAGCCAGGTGCAAAGCATCTCCGCTGTGACGTACTTCCCTGCCATGACAACTAAGGCACCGATCACGATGTCCTGTTGCTCTGAGAGGTTCCAGCATTTTGGTAGATCTATCGCTCTATCCATATTTCTTCTCCGAATATTCTATTAAGTCGTCCAGGATCGCTATCCGTTCCCGGTGATTAGTGTTAAATGGTGGCGGGATGATCGTTCTGAGGTCCGCGTAATTAAAGCCCTGCTCACAGCACTGAACGGATAGCTCGCGCTGCATGGCCTCGATACGCCGATGCTCGATCGTCTCTGCCTTGATACCTGAGTAGCCTCCACCCATCGCTTTAGATAGGTGAACTTCATGGCGCCTCATAATGGCAACGCTGCTCTCAAGTAATGCCAATAATTTTTCTGCTCTGTTCATGCCTCAAAGTAACAGGGCTTACGCTCAACGTCAAGACAAAAAAATAGATCCCAGGGAAAAAGGTATTAAACCCTGGGATCTAGTTCACATAAGTCTCGGGTGAGGTTATGATTTCTTTCCGCCGCGAGGGTGTCGCCGCTCCGTCGCCGCGTTATGTCGTTTAAGTTCTGTGAGCTTCTCATCCTGTCGCTTCTGATTGCGATACGTGGCCCAGCCCAAAATGCAGACTGACACGATCCCGACCATTATCCCCCAAAACGCTTGCCATTGCTGAGCTTGCTCCGCGATCATACCAAGGCTAGTCGCTGCGGCTACTGTGCCGGATGCTGCTGCTATGACGGAGTTCCTCAAGAGAACAATCCCTTAACGTACTCGATCATCTCTTTCAAAAAATGTGGCATGGAATTGTCTCGCTGTTAGAGTGGGTTAACTAATGATTGATTAGTATCATTCCGCCGCTGTGTCGTCAAGCCTTTCATCAAAATAAGTTTCCCCGTCCTCACGGTGGATGGCCTCCGCCCTGCTCGTATTCATATCTGGATCGCTGTGCCCACTCACGGAGAAACGCCCCACTATGGTATCTTTACCAGCCAACGTCGGTTCCCAGAGGACATGCTTCATCGTGGTTTTCTTACATAGGGTGCATTGCCAGTGGTTGTGATACTTACACGCCTTAACAATCTCAAACTCATCGTGCTCACAAACGCTACACTTGACCATTTAATTTCCTCTTTGTTTGGTTACTCAGTGACCTTACGCTCAGGTCTGTGGTAAGTCAACGGTTTTTTTGGATAATTTCTCTGAGGCTTTGTAGCCCCGAGGCCCGGTGGCCCAGTTCTGAAAATTAGATTTCCTGCGATTGAAAACCCTAAGCAACGAACCCGGTTCCGACCCGAAGGTGCCCCCCTCCCCCGCCGAGCTATTCCGTGCTCAGAGCCTGGCGACCTCCACACGTCATCACCGAGTAGCCGGTTAGCCTGGATTTGATGGATCATACATGGATATGACATCGT
>TARA_R110000772_G_scaffold103600_2_pt1 | contig 38858 bp, 39 predicted proteins | sample TARA_R110000772 | Tara Oceans TARA_R110000772 (sample SAMEA4397948) | marine metagenome | biome: Polar Biome; feature: [SRF] surface water layer (ENVO:00010504); material: water (ENVO:00002006), including particulate matter (ENVO:01000060) such as... | depth 5 m | reverse complement strand
CCGGCGGGTGAGTGAAGGCCGCCATAATCCAGGACGCACCATCGCCATACACCCGGTCTTCCGGTGGCACCAGGCGAATATCACCGACTTCGTCCCGTAACCTGGGGTTGGTCAGGGACTCCACCGCGTAGAGCACGTCCCAATCCTGCGCACTGGAGACGCGCTCGAACAGGTGGATCTGCGGATAGCGCGACAGTATGACCCGATAAACCGGTTCATTTGCCTCGCTACCCGGCAGCGTTTCGATATCGATCACCAGCCACCCCGCTCCGCATCGAGGAAATTCCTGACCACGGCCAGATCGACCACCTGTCCGGCCAGCAACCGGTCCAGCGGCGCCGTGCCATTGAACAACGGGTTGTCGTTGGGGGTAGCCAGCCACTGATCGGCAAGCGCCTGATCGGGCAACAGGATTTGCAGGGATTTGTAGATCCCCAGGATATAGCTGGCCCGTTCCAGCAGGTCCCTGGTTAACTTGGCTTTTTCGGGCTGGCTCTTCCAGTTATAGAGCGTCTTCTCGTTACTGAGCCCCAACAGGGTCATCTGCTGGGCGCCGGTCAGGCGCCACTGGCTGAAAATAGCGAAAATCGCCGGCAGCAGTGAACTGGTGACACTGGAACCACGTTGCAGCAGCTGTTCGGCTTGAGCGATCATGTTTACCTCCAATACTGTATTGTTACAGCGCTTAAATGCAGCCTAGCAAACTGTAATAGTACAGTCAACTGTATCAGAGATACTTTTTGAAGGTACTGGCCGTGATGGTCACAGCAAAGGCGAAGGCCAGAGCAAACGGCAAGATGATCCAGGACGGATGCAAGCTGAACGGCAGCGCCAGGTACAGCACCCAGGCCATGATGATCAGTGGTATGGCTGCTTTCTTGGCGTAGTGGTAGACGAAAGAGCTTTCCCTGCCGCCGCCCCAACGCCGCAGGTCCCGTCGCACCAGGCCATCGACCAGTGCCACCAGGGTGAACAGTCCAAATACCGGCGTCGCCAGCGTCAAGATGGCGAGACGTACCGCAAAAACCTGCGTGATTTGCATACCCGCCAGGACATAGTCAGCAACCGGCCGATAAAACCGGTGCAGCATCGGGCGTACGCCGGATTCTTCAAGGCCCGGGACCGGCGTAATCCACTGGATCAAATCGACAATACCGGTCCACTCAAAGGCGATATGGTAAAACCGATCCGACAAATCACTGGCAAATTGCATGGGATGCGCCGTTAACCAGCTGCGGTGAAAGTCTGCGCCGAGGAACTGCAGCTCGTTCACCAGCATCTGTCGGCTGTGATCCAGCCCCTGCTCCTCCCACCAGAACACCATGCCGATCCATTCAATCAGAACGGAAAATATCAGTGAGAGAAACAGCCACTTAAGGCACTGGGCCAGTCCTGTCAAAACCCGGGAGAAAGTGCCGGGGCGTGTGACGGGTCGTCGGGGATCAGTCGTTTCCGCCATGCTCAGGTTTGCACATCGGGATCTACAGACACGACCGACGCCTCGGAGACAGCATGCCACCAATGGTCAGTGACTCGATACCAGTGATCGTTGGTGATGTAACTGCGACGCATGGCATCAGCCATCTCCTCAAAATCGCTCGGCATGGCCGCATCCTCACGGTTATCCGGCAGCGGGATACGGATTTTCCAGAGCTGACCACCCTCCAACAGCGCGAAGGCCTGCCCCTTGGGCAGCGTGACCATATCGGCAGCGGTCAGCATCGGCACTTCCGAAACGCTGATCCGGTCTTCGTTGCGGGATTTGAAGTCGACCCCGGAACCGGGATCCGATGAATCATCAACGCCGGAGACACTCATCAGGGTGAAGACTTCAACCCGCGGCAGCTGCTCGGTCAGCATCGCAGCGGTATCCAGCTCCTTCACTCGTAGCATCAGCATTGTGTTGAAGTTACCGGCCACCTGCCCCGCTTTGGCCCGACTGCCGATACGCGCTTCCACGTCCGACCAGGTCTGGGTGTAGGCCGTGACCTGAAAGCCTGCCCCGCCTGCTTTGTTCAACAGCGGCACGAATTCATCACCGATGAGCTCATTGAACTCATCCGCATGCAGGGAGATGGTGGGGATCGTATGCCGCTGGCGTTCGGATTCTGCCGCATCAGCGCCATTGGTCGCGACGCCGTGCTTGTAGATATGGCCCGCCACAGACACCAGATCTGCAAACATGGAATTGCCCACCGCGCTGGCCACCGTCGTATCGGTAAGCGCATCCAGTCCCACATAAACGATGCCCTTGCGGCGCACGACATCCATCCATTCAAAGATCGGCCTGGCATCGTGTTCATCCTGGTAATCAGGCGAAATGAGCGCGGCGATGGTGCCGGTGGTCAGCTTTTCCATCAGCGGGCCAACGGAACTCACAATCTTGTCGAAATAAGTCTTGTCGTATTTGAATGCGGAAATAAGGCCATCCAGGACGGGGTCATAAATGGCCCTCTCCTGCAGCAACCGCATACAGGCGATGGCTTCCATCGAACGGCCACGCAGTGCGTTGGACAGGTTGCGCTCTTTGATATCCGCTGCGCGTTCTTCGACCAGGGACGCCCAGGCATCGATGCCGGCCATGTCGGCACAATGGCCGGCATACTCCACAAACAAGGGCTCTATATCGTTGATGTAACGGCGGATCTGTTGGTAGTCCGGTCGGCGCTTCAAGGCCACCAGCGATCGCGCAATGATGTTGACGAAACGCCAGGCGAACTCCTTGAAGGCAGCGGAGTTGCCCTCGTTGGGCAACTGATTGGCGATACGGGTAGCGACCTCGGTGATACGGGAAAAATTACCGATGGCGTTGTACCGCGCCGACAATTCGGGGAAGCCAAGATGAAACAGATAAAAATCGTCCAGCCGACCGGCCCGCTTTGCCTCGGCGTAGATACGACGCAACAGATCGGCATCCCCTTTCGGATCGAAGACTATGACGACATCACCCCGGCGGATGTCCTGAGTAATCAGCAGTTCCGCGAGGCGTGTCTTACCGACGCGCGTAGTGCCCAGCACCAGCGTGTGCCCGACCCGCTCGCCCAGATCCATCCATACGGGCTGTTCATGGGGTTCAACCGCGTGCAGGGCGGGCTTACCGCCCACGGCGGGTAATGGTGCCAGCGGGTTCCAACGGGATCGACTGCGCAGGGCTTTGGCCAGTAAAGACAGGATTGGAATCGATTCCCAGGCGACTTCCCTTTGTCGCGCCCACTGGTAGAGCATGCCCGGCTGAACGTAACGCTGAACCTCTGGCTTCAGGGTATCGCGAAGACGCTGAGTGTGTTGCTGGGTCCAGCGAAAGCCCTTGCCCAAAAACAGCTTATAGCGACTGACGGGAATCTGATTGGCCCGCACTTGATACCTCGGCAGTCGCTTCATGTGGTGCTGGTAACGCAATACCCGCCAGGCCTGACGGCCCCGCCACATGCCAAAACCGAAAAAGGTCAGACCGGTGGCCATCGCGATACCCGGTGGCATCATCAAGGCCCAGGGCGCCAACCAGGCCAGTGTACCCGCCGCGAACGCGGTGGCGGTGGACCACAACTCGACGGGAGGCCGCAACAACGCCTCCATCGGATGCGTGCTCACTGCCGAATACCGTCAGCCGTAATCAACACTGGGTAGCGATCGATGCCCAGCGCCGCGGCCAGATCACTCCCTGAACCCAGGGTGATGGATAAGCCCTGCGCCACATCGGCAACCCGTCGAACGTCGGTCTCGGTATCGGCCTGCACCAACATGCCCACCGCGCCCAGGCGCCTGAGTGTGTCCCGGTGATAGGCCAGCCACTGCAATGACACCGGGTCCGATCCGATCAAAAAAAACGGGCGCGGATTACCCTGCGCGAGCCGCGTCAGCACCTCGGGATTCAGTGAGCTGTCGGCACTATCGCCGACATCCAATCCGGGTGAGTGCAACGGCAACAGGTTACTCAATGCTGCCGGGCCGAGCATAGACTTGGACGATCGATTCGGGTCGCTTGCTTTTGCAGGATCGGTTGCTGGCGTTTTATCCGCCTGGAGCGGACCCAGTAACGGCGACAAGGGTTGGGTTTGGCCGCTGTCATAAATCACAGTGAGATCCGCCAATGCAGAAGATCCCGCACCTATAGCGAACAACAATCCAGGCACGAGGACAGGCAACAATCGTTGTTTACGGATACTCAAGGTGTACCTCCTGTGGTGTATCGGTCAACCGCATCCAGTGCGCCTTGACCCGCTCACCATAGCGGTCGGCTCGGGCAGGATCGTTCGGCGCGTGGTAGCAGCCGGCACTTTGAATCCAGTGGGTGTGTTCGACGAAGCAGTCGCGCAGGATCGCGGCGGCCACTCGCAAGTTGTGGTAGGGATCCAGCGCCTGCCAGGATGAGCCCAGGTTTGCCCGATGGTAGCGCCAGCTGACTTGCATCAGACCGACATCCACCGATGAGGCTTCCGTTAACGCCGCCTGCAGGGCATGCCATGCCAGCTGACGTGACGAAAAATAGTGCCCTTCGCCGTCGATATTAAGCGCCCACGGCCAGGGTCGAAACTGTCCTTCGCTGAGCGAGCTTTGCCCGCTTTCCGTCAGAGCGACCGAATAAAGCAAGGCCGGAGGAAGGCCGTATTCGCTCGCGACCTGCTTATATCCCACTGGCACGGATTGCGACTGCGCGGGCGTCGACCACCACAGAACGCCGACAAAGCAGACCGTGATTAACCGGCGTGCCATGAGCACCAGTCCCTAAAATCGTGATGGCGGCAAGGGATCCAATCGCCCCTCCCGACGTAGGATCAATATCGGTAAGTCCTGTCCCTGTTGCCCCGTGTGGCCAGCGACCTGGTTGAGCGCACCGGCATCAATGTTCAGCGTAATCTTGTGCTCGCTGACCCATTGAGGATCGATTTGCTTCGAGGCCGCCCAGTCACGGATACGTGATTCATCACCGGCGGACACATCGATCAGGTACAGATCGATGCCTGAGAAGTGTTTGATCTGGCTGACCAATCGCTCCAGCACCGCATCGCAGGTCGCGCATTGGGTATCGGTAAAGAACAACACCCGATCAGAGGGCTGCCAAACGAAGTTGCTACTACGATCTTGATCCGGCTTGGTAGAAGCTACGACACCGGGGTCGATCAACAAGCCGTTGGGGAACAAGCGCCTCTGGGCGTCGTCGTAGGCCCGCTGAAACGCCAGAATGCGCTCAGCATCGTCTCGCATCATGACGGCCCATCGCTCTGCGTAGCGCCGACGTTCATCGGCACTACGCGCGTGGATGCCCAGCACTTCTACAGGCGACAAGGTCGCCGGACTCACGCTGCCACGGACACCCTGCATCAGGGTTTGGTAACGCTGCCATTCCGATTCATCTAGTCCCCACTCGTCAGCTCGAAACACCTGCGAATCAATGCGCTTCGTCGCGGATTGCTCAATCGCCGGTGTGTTCGAAGATCGCGATTCCGCTGTCTGAACGCTATCCGCGTAAACGGGCAACGTAAGGCAAAGACAGAACCCGATAAATCCGACGCCTGGATTTCCCGCGCGACGTTCAGTGGACATCTTCATTGACCTGTCGATCAACCGGCACGGTCAGATCGCGCTGAATAATCTGGTGATGACCCGGACCACAAATCGGCAGGGAGGGTTCTCGAGCGTCTGACTTCTTGCTCGTCGCAACAACCTCACTGTCAGCACGCGGTTCCGGATCAACTTGCCTCGACTCGGCTCCCATAAACCATGCGCTGATAAAAACAATGGCAATGAAAAAGGCTTCCATTACTGCGTACCTCCCGTCGCGACAGGGTCTGGACCATCCGCGCAACGCTCGAAGGCAATGAGGCGGTGAACGGGATCCTGGATAAGGTGAAAAGCAGGACCAATCATGAGTCCCAACACAGTTTGCAGTGGCATGGGCTCAAAGCGGCGATGCACGGCCGGCAGCGGCAGCTCCAGCATGGCTCTGACCTCCTCCGACAGCACGGTATCGGTCGCAAGGCGATAGCCGGAATCCCTCAACATCCAGTGAAAGGCTTCCCCCACACTTTCGATGTCGCCGGGAATAGTGATCGCCCTCATCACCGATAGCAGATCCCGCTGCCCGGCGGTCGGCCGAACCGCTATCACTGAATAGCGATCAATTTGAGTCAGTGTGCTGATTGCTATGACGGGCCGCTCCTCGGCCACTGCTGAATGGCTCATGACGGCTGCCGCAGAACAACACAACAGTATCCTCAAGAGCTGTGACATGGGGTGATGTTTGGACGAAGACATGTTTTGGCCTGGGTCGCGATGAATGGCATCATGATCGCCAAGTGTTCTTCTGGCGTGAATGGTTTATCCGCTCGATGTATGTAGAGCTTTTTTGAAGCACCTCTACGGCAGAACCTATCGCCCTAAATAAACAGCGCTAATCTGCTCGCGGACATGGCCCAATTCGCGACTGATGGTGAGTCGTGCCTGATGGTCCTGCTGTCGTTGCTCAGCACTCAATCTTTTTGCGGTCGGACCACCCGCCGCAGGACAGGCCCAACCCGTCAACGCCTGATAGCGTGACTGAGCATACGCATGGCGCAGGCCATGCAGTTTCGACAAACCTGCCTGAGTGGTATGACGCTCGTAGGTACGCAACTGCTGAACGTAATTTTTCTGCGGGGGAATCAGGGAACCGGATCCCACCAGTCGGTGGGCTCGATCCAAGACATCACGCTGTTCCTTGTGTCGCACCGGCACAACGCGCGCCTTGCCGCCTTTCGTCCAGGAGGCCTTCAGGCGAACATGATCGCCCTGATCAGCGTAACCCGGCATGAATTTGATTGCCTCCTCTCTGCGCAGGCCAAAGGCGCGCTGAAGTTCCAGGCTCATGCGTACATGGTCGTCTTTGACGTTAGACAGTGCATTACCGTCAACAGCAACCGCCTTGGAATCGTTACTGACGAACTGTCGATCGGGGATGCCGTAGAACTCATTTGATCGTGCGATAACGTTACGCCTATCCACTTTGGCAGCCCACCACCGCAGACAATTCATGCGGTTCTTTATGGTACCGGCCGCCATACCGTCACTGAGCCAGCGCTGAACAAGCGCGTCCACATGCTTCGGCTTGAGAGATCGGGTGGTCATGCGCCGGTACCCCATCTCCTGCAACTGATTGGCGATCTGGTTAAGCATACGCGCCCGGTTGGCCTGGGTACTGTAGCTGCCATCCCGGTTGCGCTGACACATTTGCTTCAATTGGTAGTTCAGGTCTCTCATCGTGTACTTTCCAACTCTGGTAAGTGTTTATGACCAACCGCAGGCACGTAGCCTGACAGGGTCCGCCGAGGCGGAAGGGTCAAGGGACACTACTCCCCGTTTGACCTGATAAGCCTGGTCGCAGGCAACCTGACTGCTCTTCTGCTGAAGATGGCGTCAGGTAAACCAATGGGCTCTAAGCGCCCGTCTTTAATAGTGGGTACTTCACCTCCTTTTAGGTAAGCGGAACCATTAGTCCGCGGATTGAAAGAAACCGTCGAGTGAACGGCACATTGAAAGTCGGCTGCTTGCGAGCCGGTTTTGAAATGGCGATTGCCAGTTTGAAGAGAGGACAAAAGTCCCGATGACGAAAATGCATTGAAGATGAGCTGCAGCCGAGACTGTGCGCCTTTCAAGCTCTGGTAGCGCTACTGCTGTTTTTGCCATTTTTGATGGCAAGGGCAACTTCCCCCATCCACGTTACCGCCGTGGCCGCGTTTTGTTCTGTAATTGATCAATGGCCATCAGTATAGCCAGACCGAATTCGCCGGGAACGCAACAATCCATGCGCAAACCGTTGTCGTTCGAGGCTGCGCCGCCCTCGTCACTACCACGCTTCGCTTGCCAGTGACGAGGGCTTCGTTCGAATCAACTCCCACGCCAGGTCTTCGACCTGTCATGGCAGTCGAATGAGCAGGTCAATTCGGGCCGTGGTTACAGTGGAACCACCGGCAAAAAACATCAGGTTAATGTGGTGTTGGCACTTCACGGGGGCAGGTTACGTCGGAAGCAAAGCCGGTGAGGAGCGAAGAAGTGCCACTTTATCCCAAGTGGCCAGGGCAAGGAGCCGATTCGATCGGCGTCATTAATCTTCGTTGGGCAACATGATCGTAATAACGGGCTCTCCGACATCGCCGGGACCCACCATCAATTTCAAAGTCACCTCCTCCGCTTCCACGGAATGACCGTCTTTGGGCACCCGATATAGCGAGAACCGCAGTCGATCGCCGGAGTCCGTGGTCGTTCGAATCGCATAGAACGCCATAAACAACACGTCCCACAAACGACCAGTCTCGTCCTGGTGTACCTGACACCGGCTATCTCGTTCAGTCCAAGCGACACAATCGCACCATGCCGCATGCGTTATAGCCGCCGGCCACTTGAAACCGGCTTCACGCGCCATACTCGTGACGTCGATCAATACACCGTCTTCAATCGCCTGTGCTCGGCTGTAAGATGAGATGATCGGACCGAAGACATCTTCCAACGATGCTTTCTCTGAGTTTTTCATAAGGTTTCTCCCTGAGGATATGAGTAAAATATTCAGGGAGTCCCTCATTCCCATTGGGAAGCAGTGACTCCCCAATGGGTTGAGTAAATTGTCTTTTAGAGCAGTCCGCGTTCGGCAAACGAAATTGACTCGCCAGCAGTGACCACAAAATGATCCAACACACGAATGTCGATGAGTGCCAGCGCCTCTTTCAGCCGCCGCGTAATCGCCTGGTCCGCATTACTGGGCTCGGCGACTCCACTCGGGTGATTATGAAAAAACATCACCGCTGCAGCGTTGACGGTAAGTGCCTGCTGCACCACCACACGGGGATACACCGAGGCACCATCAATGGTTCCCTGAAACAACTCGACAGTTTCGATCACTCGATGTCGGTTATCCAGATACAAACAACCAAAGACCTCCGCTTTGCGCTCCGCCAACAACATCCGTAAAAAGTCACGGGTATGGTTGGGGCTCGGCAGCTCGACGCCCGGCTGGTGCAGATCGTGTAATACCGCAAAGGCCAGCTCCAGCAGGGATTGCTTTTCAGGATCGTTTAGCGACGCCATGCGAACACGTGCAAAACGGTTTTTAGGAATCACCTGGGTAGGTGAAGATTTGGAAACCATGAGCGCTCTCCTTGAAAGATGCGAGGAAACCGCCCTGCAAGGGAGTGTCTCCCTCGCGTTGGGTTAAAGATTGACCGCATCGTTGGATGCGGTCAGATGTGATCGTCAGGCTACGGCGTTATGGGCCTCAGAGGTCGGCGCCGGAAACGGCTGGCCTTCGACTTTGATCCATTGGAACCGCAGTAACCGGGACTTCAGACTGATGCCCGTCGTACCGGCTCGATTACCGTTTTTGAAGATGAAGGTTTCGGCTTGCAGATCACTGAGGTGAAAACCCACCAGCACTTTCAGGTCAGCTTCCACCGCCGGTGTCAGCTGACGGACCAAATCCTTCGCCTCTTCACCCACCACCACACATTCGAAATGCGTGTGCTGGACGTTGTCGGCAGGCCCTCGTAGCGCCGCAATAGTGACACTGAGAAATGGGACTCCATTCTCTGGCGTCACTTCACGCACACGATTGAGATAACCGATGCCGTGAATATCAAGATCGAAATACTTCGGCTTTTCAGGGGTAGTTTGTCTACTGGTCATAACATATTCTCCTTGAACACATTGAAATACCGGAGAACACGTTTCCCTGACGGGAAGGCGTTTCCCGGCAGGGTGAGTAAAATCAGGGAAAGCCCTGACACTGGATTGACGGCAGAGCCGCGGTATCGATTGCACAATCCGACGATACCTTTCTTGTCACTGAGACCGCAGTGACCACGTATAAATTCGTTATCGCTCCTTCGAAGCATCGTCACAAACAAACTGTAGGTACTTGAGCATGCCCCGCGCATTGGCGAATGCTGCATGATCCGCAATGGTTTGATTCGGGAACCAGTCAGCGATGTCTGATGACAGAGCCGCACTGCCGCCACCAACAAAAAGGATGCGATCCAGCTCCGCACCCAGCCCGAGTTTTCTCCGGGTTTCTGCGTAAAGTCGCTCTACCAGCTCGCGCTTGGCGTTCATCACCATGTCGGATACATCGTAATCTTTGCCGTGCAGCCGCAACCGATTAGTGTCAACGGCCCGGCTGATGATTTGCTCACCGAGTTCGTTGAGATCGAACCGCTCCTGGATCAGGTTGGCGACGCGAAGTTTCACATCGAGCATTCCCCTGTTCAAGGAACCTGAGGAACCGTGGACAACACCCTGGTCCTGCACGACAACGTAATCTGTGGTTCGACCGCCGATATCAACGATAGCAACCGGCGCATTGAGTCGGTCAGCATCCAGCGTTACGCCATCATCCAGGGTCACAATGACGAAGTCGTACCATGCCGCCAACGCCTCTGGAATAACTTCGTGAAAGGCGATGCTGGCTTTGAGCGCTTGCCTTGTCGATGACTTCTTGGCAACGACAGGCTCGACCGTTAACTTGAGACCCTCCCGCTTGGATTGAATCGCCTGTCGCCGTTGCTGACCATCACCACGATAAAATGCTGCCACTGGCAATCCTGTCACCATATGGAGAGAGCGGCCCGATAAACCCGCCTCTTGTAACGCGTGCTGGACAATGACACGGTTGAGTGCCGAGCCTGGGTATTCATCAAATTGCGTCGGTTCACCATCGACCGCGCCGACGGAATACAAAGTACCCGCGGTTTCATACTCGAAAATCCGTTGCTCCACATCCCGAATCCAGGTCACACCTGCCGCTCCGATGCGCGCCCGCGACGGCACGGATACGAGGCGGCCATCCGGCAGTGCCACCTTGGTATAGGCGTAGCCGTCATCCAGCCCCACCTGGACTACCTGCATCGGATTGCCAGCAATGGCGGCTTGTCTCTGCTGGGCAGCTTTTTCGTCGGTCAATTCTGTCATGATGAATGTCCTGATAGCGGTTTCTCGTCATTACTCACCGATCACTTGCCTGAGGTGGGTAAAGGGTTTATGTGCTTTGTTGACTGTGAACGGGCTGGGCATTTCGGTCCGATCTCGACAAGTTGCAGAAATCGAAACAGCCTCGGTCCGCTGCTGCTTGGCGATAGGATTGCTGTGACCGCTATACATGTAGCTCGTCGTATTCGACTTGCGCACGGAGTTCGAAAAGTCCGGCTGGCGTTGCTCAGACTTGATGACATGGCATTCGCTTTGAAATGCCGTCAACACCAGTTGCCGTAACCAATCGTTTCGCCTGTCCTTCGGTAGCCGGTGCAGGCGCTGTAATACCATCGCTTCGAGCGGAATCCGCGTGTCCAGTGATACGCTTATTTGCTGTAGCGTGGTGCTGGCCATCGCAGTTACGCCTCACCTGTGACTACAGGCTCGCTACTATCAATCTTTTGGAATGCGACTGGGCGCAGGGAAGGCAGCCTGGCACCACATAGGATGTCTTCTGGAACTTCGCCCATCCGCTCTCGCGCTTTAACGACCACCGGCGTGCCCTGCCGAATATCAGCACGGCGAATGTCCAGGCAGTGGTAACCCTGAGGCAAGGCAAATACGCGGCGCACCCAGCGACCGCAGCCGGCCACCTGGTCGACAAGATCGCCGGACATGTCGATGCCCAAATGACGCAACGTCATGTCTGTACACATCAGCTGGTCATACTGACCCAGCAATTGCGCAGCCCGAAAGGCATAGGGATTGGCAAACTGCAAGGACACACGCTGTGGTCGGCTTGATTGCGCAATGGCGAACTCCAGCGCACCGTTTGACGCGACAAGAACCTCCATCCTCTGCTGCAATATGTGCAGCTGTGCTCGGGTATCGGCAATGCCCTCTTCCACTTTGAGCAACCACCAGTCTGCATAGGGGTCGTCAAACCGGATGGCCTGCCATATGGACTTCAATCGATCTGCAAACCCAATAAGTCCGATGATCGCGGGCTTGCCATCGACGGCTCGCCGGCCATGAATAAGGCTTTGAGCCTGGTACGTCTGAATCGTCAACCAGACTTCACCCTGCAATGCCCCGGGCGTGGACTCTCGCTGATAGGTATCTGCGGTTTCGGAAAACTGCTTTGCATCTGAAGTCATGGACATCACTCCGCTGAAACGTCATTTCTAACGTGCTATGAATCCACGATTCGGGAACTGAGACCACGGAATATCTATCCGGGCGGTGCGCTGTTTTCTTCTTTGATGGTCGGATGGTTCCAGTGGAACCGAAGGAGACTTTTTTCTAATGCTTTGACTTGGTCGTGGCGGTGTTAGTCAATTCCGTTTCACTTTTTGTCCATGTTCAACGATGCCCGCAACTTGGCCAGCTGTTCGCGCGCATAGGCTCGGGAACGTTCGCGTTCCTCATCGGTTTTGGCCTTCTGCGCGTCATCTTCCGGTGGTGTAACAGGAATCCTCCGCTCCTTTCGAGCCTCCGCCACCTTGATGCCCAGGTTAGGCACAAATTCATCCTTTTGCGCAGCCTTGCACAGTGAATGCAGAAACCTCAGCTCGTCGTAGACGGGCTTCATACCCTTTTGCTCAGAGGACAACCGCCCTTGCAGTTCATCCAGCACCAACTGCCGATCTTCAGGTGCAATCATCGCAAGATACCTATCCGCCAGGAGCTTCTGGTTCTCCGACAAACGTGGTGGATAAATCAGCGTTTGCTCCGTTGGCAACGGTATTGCTTGGCTGGACTCGGGAAATGCTTTCTTTTCTATGTCGGTATTTTGTGTAGTGGTTGTTGTAGTTGTTTTTTTATAATCACTACTACAACCACTACTGTAGTGTGTCTTCGGCTCCGCCTTTGAATTTTGGTGCTGGTCTAATTGCTCTGCAATTCCAGCGTCTGACGGATTTTTCAGCTGGCTTAGTGCCGCTGCGTTGAAGGTAAAATAGCGACCGCTGTTGTCGTGATTTCTGCTGGTATCTTTTAGCATCTTCACTGCCTGCAATCTGCGTTCGATGGCTGATTTCTCCGCCCCCAAATCTTCACCCCGACGAATATCCATATCGAGACTCGCTGTCACAGCCTGCGCCACGCGGCGGACACGTGCGTGATGGTGCTCCTGGGATTGAGTGACAAACGCCATGTAGGCATCATCCAGATAAATGGCATCGACCAGTGGCAAGGGCTCATCGTGGAGTATGTAGACGTTACCCGTGAATCGGCCGCTTGTTTGCCGGATGCGGGCGCACAGGGTCAGCCAGCGCGTCAAGCGCAGGATCGCGATAGCGCGTGAGACCGTGGAGGTCGAGGAAACATTGGTTTTACTGGCGATCGTATCGTAGTCGGGAAAGGCCGTTCGCCCGCCAGTCTCTCTGGCATGCAGCATGATGACCATCCACACCAGCTTATCAACGGGTTCCAGCACCGGATCCTGAATGACCATAGCTGGAACGGCCTGATGCCAATTACCCATAAACAACATGGCATCCGGGAGCGAGGGATCAGTCTGTGCCCGAATCTTGGCAACGGTTGCCTTGATTAACGCATCGAGGGCAACGGTCTCCGGCCGCAGTGCTTCCTCTTCATCGGCCATGCTCGGCAACCCGCGTTATGGGAGCGGTGCTACTTCCTTCGCCATAGGCTTCCCACCGCTGCACCAACACCCAGATCGCGCGCAGGCCAATGTGTGTCTGCTGCTGAAGTTCGAGATAATCCGCTGCAGACAGCGTGCTGCGCTCTTGCTTTTCTTGCAGCTCCTGCCAGGCATACCAGAGCGCGTGAGTATCAGGTTCGTTCAGCTCCGCCGGTCTTCCCACCGAGGGCGCCAACGTCAGCAACCGACGCCAGCGGGTGTACTCACGTGAGCTCAAACCGAACAGTTGCTGCATCATTTCCAAGGGTGCATCGGAGGCCAGCAGTTTTCGCTGCAAGTCTTCCGATTCCCGCTGGTGGCGCAGGTGTTCCAGCATCGGCCAGAAGACATCGCGATTCAGACCAATCTGCAGACAGTGCACGCGCAACGCGTCAGCTCGATAGATATCTGCCAGATTCATTTCCTTTAAGGCGTCCAGTTCTTTCGGACCAAAATTCATGGCCCGCAACGCCTGTTGGTCACCTTCCGCCAGGCAGCGCATGGCATACAGCAGGACGGCAGTCGTAAGATCAGCCTCTTTATTGGACGACATTGCCACCACCCGCGCCTGGTACCCACAATTCGATACCTGTGTCGTACGCCAGCTGCTTTATGGCTCGGTACGTTTCCATCATCCGGAGTAAAACCTGCCAATCCGGTGGGTTTAGCTGTTGCCAGAGCAAGCTGCTCATATGACCTGGATCCGGTGTCCAAACACTGTTGAAAAGCAAACCTGCATCATGCGATGCCAGCGCCTCATACAGCGCTGAAGATTCGTTCAGGTAATGGAGCACAATATCAATCGGCGCCACGGTTAATTCCGCGCTGGCAGCCAGTTGCCACCACAGCGCGGAGACTAAACCCAGCATATCCGGGTCAAGCGTATCGACCAGCTCCTGCGGAGGAACCTCGACCAACAACAATCCGAGCCCTTGATCCTGCAGTTGAATGACGGCTTCACCCAAGCCATGGTGTTCCGCCAGGGCGGCAGCGCACTCCCACAACTGTTCGCGCAATGAACGTAGATCCCTACTCTCAACACTTGTTTTTCTATTCTGGGTGAAGTCAGGCGCCGGTGTTTTCGTTCCGGATTTCCCATTGGGCTTATTGCTATCAACGGGCTGCGTAGACGTCGGCTCGCAGCCAGGCGCTGAACCATTGACCGGATCTATGTCAGCAGACTGACCGTAGTCCTGCCGACAGACCTTGTCCGATGACCCTTCTTGTTCTTCTTCCACACCTTCTTCAGTCTGGCTCGCAAAATCGAAAGGTCGGCCAGATAGCTGCGCCTCCATCTCCAGATAAACCACCTGACGATTCTGTTCTGACTCGGCGGCAATTTCGTTTTCTATTGCATCGCGCAACGGCTGGATATCCCAGTCGGAACAGTCATGTCGTCGACACAGCTCAAGAAACACGGCATTGAAATCCATGTCTTCACCCAGTTGCCGGCGATCCCAGATCGCGTGAGCTGCTCGCTCAAGGGCACGAATTTTTTCCACTTGAGGCCGCCCTAACCCGGCTGTCAACGCTTTCGGCATTACGGGCCACAATGTGTCAACGGCATACCCCATTTTGGAAATCATGCTGTGGCTCAGGCCGAACCCCCGCTCTTTGAACAGCTCTTCCAACTGACGCTGGGACAAGGCCTCGACAGACAGCTCTTTTTCAAGAAGGGCTTTGGCGTCAAAGACAGCCAAGGCTTTATCTATAAATGGCAATCCACCGCGCAGTTCGTTTTCACGCAGGTGGGCAAAAAGCAGACTGGATTCCTGGGACCAGGGCTTGATGACACAGTCGACCCAGCGGAAACGATCGTCTCCTGTCTCTTCAAATAAATCTTTAAGGATCTTCAGCCGCGTATTGCCGCCACTGTGGAGGACGTAGGCCGAAGCCCCGGGCTCCTGCGATAGCACCAGTGGTTGATCCAGGCCTTCAGCTCGAATCGATGCCTTGATGCGGTCGTATTCTGGATTCTGCTGTCGCCGGGGATTACGGGAATAGTGGTGGATATGGGTGACGTCAACACGGGATATTCTGTGGACCTGTGCCGATTCATCGGGTGCCGTCATCGTTTCCACCCGTTTCTTGAGTATTTTCTCGCAGACCGACGTCGTAGAAGATTTCAGGGTGCCGGACCATGCTTGCCCGGGGCACGGGCTCTAATCGGCCATCGGAAAGGTCGGCCACAGCACGCGTCTGCCGCTCGATCTGCGTCGCCATCCAGGGGCTCGCATAACGGTGTTCTCCGGCAATCTGATACAAGTAGGACACTGAATCACTGCATGCCACAGCGACATCAGCGCGTTCTCGCTTGGTTGCAATTTTCAGAAATTCCTTTAGCTCCATGCTTGAGAACATTAGCACCGCGCCAAACAACGAACAACGGCGTATTTCTGGTTTTTGCTTAGCATTTTGCTAAATACTGTGATAAATTGTTTCGCATGACGCTAAAACATAATCAGATCCGGCTACACAATCTCGAAGTTCTGATTACCGAAGCAGGGTCGGCCGCCAAGCTGGCACGGATGGCTGGGACAAATAGCTCCTATCTCAGCCAGGTTCGCAATCAGCTTCCCACCAAGAAAGGCACGCCGCGTTCTATCGGAGACAAGCTGGCGGGAAAACTGGAAAAGGCAATGAATAAGCCGCAAGGATGGATGGATAATAGCCCGCTTGCAGAGAGGACTAAGCCGCACGAAGAAAATAACGCCCTCGACGGTCCCGATTTGCGCAGTCTCCACCCGCTGATTTCGTGGGTCCAGGCGGGAAATTGGCATGGAGTTTCCGAAAGTCCTGCTCCAGCCTACAGGGCAGAACACTTACCCTGCCCGGTGCGTTGCAGCCCGGAATCCTTCGTCCTCAGGGTTCGAGGAAGCAGTATGGAGCCCAAATTTCATGAGGGTGACTTGATCTTCGTTGATCCCAATGTCTCAGCGGATCACGGCAAGTATGTGGTTGTTCGACTCGATGAATCTAATGAAGCAACGTTCAAACAACTGATTATCGAAGACGGAAAGCAGTACCTGAAGGCGCTCAATCCTGACTGGCCAAATCGCATCATTGAAGTTGATGAAGAAGCCACAATCTGCGGCGTTATCGTGTTTAAGGGGGAAGTGGTCTGAACTATCCTCGTCTGCTCAGAAAGTGAGCAAGAAGAATCCGAACCAGGGGCTAAATCTCAGGTGATTGTCGCGGGTGACATGCTGTCACGACCGGTCACCCTACTCCGATCCACCCTTACCACCGAATGATCCGGCAAGGTATTTATCACTTTGCTAAACATTCTCTTTTGCCAAAAAGATTTGCACGGTGCTAACGTTCAGATATCACAAACCCACGATTCTGAGAGGCACTGCCGGGGGCAACAGGGATAACCAATGGACGCTGGAAACCAAAACCGCCCGAGCAAGGCATTAATAAACCGGAAAACACTGCTGGCGATGATTCCGCTTTCAGACCGCGCCATTTTCAACATGGAAAAACGCGGCGAATTTCCGCGCCGAATCGTACTGACAAGCCGCAATGTCGCGTGGGACCTAGCCGAGGTCGAAGATTGGATTGAGTCGCGCAAAGAGTCTGAGGATCGAGCACACTGCCCAGGATTTACTGCCGCTTCACGTTAGTCCACTCGTCAATCATATCCGCCCAATCTTGTAACATTGCAGCTCGTTGCTCCCGGTATTCGGCTTTGTTATAGATTGCCCGCACGCCTTTCTGCTCGTGGGCAAGACACTTTTCAATCCAATCAGTGTTATAGCCTGCTTCATGCAATAGGGTGCTGGCTGTACGACGCAGATCGTGCGGGCCAAATTTGCTGAGCTGTTCGCCGTCTTTCTGGGCCGCCTGATACGTCAATGCCAGAACGCGGTTCAAGGTAGCAGCGCTCATCGGGATGTCTGAGTCATAGCGCGAGGGGAGCACAAATTCGGATCCACCTGCAAAGGTCTTTAAAGCGATAAAGATGTCCAGAGCCTGACGTGACAGATACACCAAGTGCGGGTTTCTGCGCTTCATTCGCTCTTTCGGAATAGTCCAAAGAGCCTCGCTGAAATTGATCTCAGCCCAGGTGGCATTGGACAGCTCGGATTTTCTCACCATGGTCAGCAACAGCAGTTTTATCGCGGCTCTATATTGCGGCGACGTCCCGACTCGATCCATGTACCGGTACATCAGACCAATTTCAGCAGGACTCAATGCCCGATCGCGCGGCTCGAATCTGGCGATACTGGTAGGGCGAACCAGTTCCGCTGGATTCTCTACTTTTTGCCCGCGCTCAATTGCCCAACGAAAAACCTGCAACACCACTTCACGAGCATGAACTGCGGTTGCTGGAGCCCCTCTTTCGACAATGGAATCAGTCACTGCCCGGAGATCCTCATGGGTAATCTCAGACAATTTCTGATTGCCAAACCGCTTCTTCAACTCGCGGTTGTAGACTGACTTGCGCATGTCGCGTGTCGACTCAGCCATCTGATAGCCGCGCAGCCATTTTTCGGCCCATGCACCGAACGTCTCGGCATTCTTCACGCGCTTCTTGTCACGCGCCTTTTCCCTGGCCGGTGACTTCCCTGCCGCAATCATCTTCTTTGCTTCGCTGACGCGTTCTCGCGCTTCTGAAAGCGTGACGCCACGCTTGCCATACCGGCCTATCGTCAGCGTCTCCTGTCGACCGCTAATCGAGTAGTTGTATCTGAAGGAGATACCTCCCGCTGGTGTCACCGCCACATAGAGGCCATCGCGGTCGTTCACCTTGTAGAGCTTGTCCTGGGGCTTCAAATTTCGCAGCTTGGTATCCGTCAGCATCACAAGTACTCCCCTGAGGGAAAAAATACCATGAGATTTCATGGTACATTTTTCGGGTGTTTCTTCTTTATTTTCAGGTACTTAATGATTTTTAATACCATGAATACACTGAATAACATGGCATGGTATTTTGTCGCAGCCCTGATCCTGTGGGCGACGATACCATGATTTATACCATTAAAAAACTTTGCTTGGCGGTGCCTGCCAGTGCCAGCAGGTGCCAGATATAAATAGAATTATTCTATTAAATACAATGAGTTATGTGTTGTTTGGTGCCTGCTGGTGCCAGCCAGTGCCAGACGTGGAATCATTCCCACTCAATCGTCGCCGGCGGCTTGCTGCTCACATCGTAAGTCACCCGCGAAACACCGGATATCTCATTGATAATCCGGTTGGAAACGGTCTCCAGCAACTCATAGGGTAAATGCGCCCAGCGCGCCGTCATGAAATCCACCGTCTCCACGGCGCGCAGTGCGATCACCCACTCGTAGCGGCGGCCATCACCGACCACGCCGACGGACCTCACCGGCAGGAACACGGCGAAGGCCTGGCTGGTCTTGTGGTACCAGTCCGCGCGATGCAGCTCTTCTATAAAGATTGCATCGGCGCGGCGCAGCAGCTCGGCGTATTCCTTTTTCACTTCGCCCAGAATCCGCACGCCGAGGCCAGGGCCCGGGAACGGATGGCGGTACACCATGTCGTAGGGCAGGCCCAGTTCCAGGCCAATGCGCCGCACTTCATCCTTGAACAATTCACGCAGGGGCTCCACGAGCTCCATGGCCATGTCGTCCGGCAGGCCGCCCACATTGTGGTGGGACTTGATCACATGCGCCTTGCCGGTTTTGGCGCCGGCAGACTCAATCACGTCCGGGTAAATGGTGCCCTGGGCCAGCCAGTTCACATCGCGCAGTTTAGTGGCTTCGTCATCAAACACCTCGATAAACGTATTACCGATGATCTTGCGCTTGGCTTCCGGGTCCGCTTCGCCGGCCAGCTTGCCGAGGAACAGGTCCTCCGCATTCACGCGAATGACTTTCACGCCCATGTTGCGCGCAAACATCTCCATAACCTGGTCGCCTTCGTTCAGGCGCAACAGCCCGTTGTCGACGAACACGCAGGTGAGCTGGTCACCAATGGCGCGGTGCAACAGTGCTGCCACCACCGACGAATCCACTCCCCCCGACAAGCCCAGCAACACCTTGCCGCTGCCCACGGTATCCCGCACCCGGGCGATCGCGTCCTCGACGATATTGGCCGGCGTCCACAGCGCTTCGCAACCACACAGCTCCAGCACGAAGTGCTCGAATATGCGCTTGCCCTGCAGGGTATGGGTCACTTCCGGGTGAAACTGGATTCCAAAGAAAGGCTTGCTGCGGTGCGCCATGCCGGCAATCGGGCAACTATCGGTGGCCGCAACCAGTTCGAAGTCCGGTGGTAACTCAATGACCTTGTCGCCATGGCTCATCCACACATCCAGCAAGCTATTGCCGGCGCTGTCGAAGTGATCCCGGATGTCATGGAACAGCCCAGCCTGCGTCACCAGGCGAATCTGTGCGTAGCCAAACTCACTGCTCGGCGAGGCGCTCACCTGCCCACCAAACTGCTCGGCCATGGTCTGCATACCGTAGCAAATGCCCAGCACCGGCACGCCCAGCTCGAACACACAGGCGGGTGCCCGCGGCGAACCGGGGTCTGGCACCGACTCCGGGCCGCCAGACAGAATGACACCGCTGGGCGCAAACTCGCGGATCTCGCTTTCGCTCATGTCGAAGGCGCGTATCTCGCTGTAAACACCCACCTCCCGCACGCGACGCGCAATCAGCTGGGTGTACTGGGAGCCGAAATCCAGAATCAGGATCCGGCTGGCATGAATATCTGCTGTCATTACGGTTGGGCCCTAGCGCACCGGGTAGTTCGGCGCTTCCTTGGTGATCGAGACGTCGTGCACGTGGCTTTCCGACATGCCCGCGGCAGTAACCCGCACAAACTCGGGCCGGGTGCGCATGTCGTCGATGGTAGGGCTGCCGGTGTAGCCCATGGCGGAACGCACACCGCCCATCAGCTGGTGGATAATCGCCGATACGGGCCCCTTATAGGGCACGCGGCCTTCGATACCTTCCGGCACGAGCTTCTCCGCACCTTTGCCAGCATCCTGGAAGTACCGGTCGGAAGAGCCCTGGGTACGCGACATGGCGCCCAGAGAGCCCATGCCGCGGTAGGCCTTGTAGGTGCGCCCCTGGTAAAGCTCCACCTCGCCTGGCGCCTCTTCCGTGCCGGCGAACATGCTGCCCATCATTACCGCGTGGGCACCGGCCACCAGCGCCTTGGCGATGTCGCCAGAGAACCGGATACCGCCATCGGCAATTACAGGCACATCGTAATCCGCCAGTGCCGCAACCACATTGGAAATGGCGCTGATTTGTGGCACCCCGGTGCCGGTCACAATACGCGTGGTGCAAATGGAACCGGGGCCGATGCCCACCTTCACCCCGTCGGCACCTGCCTGCGCAAGTGCCAGCGCGGCGGCGGCAGTGGCGATATTGCCACCAATCACCTGCACCGACGGGTAATCGGCCTTAATCTGGCGCACGCGCTCGATTACGTTGTGCGAATGGCCGTGCGCGGTGTCCACCACCAACACATCAACCCCCGCCCGCATCAACGCCGCAACGCGATCGCCGGTATCGGGGCTGGTACCCACGGAGGCGCCGACCCGCAATTGCCCGTACGAGTCCTTGCAGGCCATGGGAAAGCTTTCGGCCTTGTCGAAATCCTTGACCGTGATCATGCCACGCAGGTCAAAGTGCTCGTTGACCACCAGTATCTTCTCGATGCGGTGCTGGTGCAGCAAGCGCTGGACCTGCTCGGAGCTGGCGCCCTCGCGCACCGTCACCAGTTTGTCCTTGGGGGTCATCAGCTCGGAGACGGATTTGGTGGGGTCGGACTCGAAGCGGGTATCGCGCCGAGTCACAATGCCCACAAGGTCCTTGCCATTGAGCACAGGCACCCCGGAGAAGCCGTGCGCGTTGGTCAGCTCCCGCAGCTCCGCCAGCGAGGCATCCTGCTGGATGGTGATGGGGTCCTTGACCACGCCGCTCTCGAACTTCTTCACGCGGCGCACCTGCTCGGCCTGCTCCGCAATGGTCATGCTCTTGTGGATAATGCCGATGCCACCTTCCTGCGCCAGCGCAATGGCCAGGCGCGCTTCGGTCACCGTGTCCATGGCCGCCGAGACCAGCGGTATATTCAGCTCGATGCCGCGGGTGAGCCGGGTACGCAACGACACATCACTGGGGATGACATCGGAGTACCCGGGCAGCAGTAATACGTCATCGAAAGTGAGGGCTTCCTGGGCGATACGCAACATGGGAATCTCCGGCTGGCGGGTAGCAGCTAAACATGCAATTATAAATCTTCTGGCCACTACAGGTAAACCAAAGTCCGTGCTGCAACACCCTACTTCCGGCAATCCGCCCACGCTGACCGTTGGCCAACTGAACCGGGAAGCGCGGCGCCTGCTGGAAAGCCACTTCGACTACCTGTGGGTTGAGGGCGAAATCAGCAATTTCGCCGCCCCCTCCTCCGGCCACTGGTATTTCTCCCTCAAGGACAGCGGCGCCCAGGTGCGCTGCGCCATGTTCCGCAATCGCAACCAGCACATGCGCGTCAAACCCGCCAATGGCATGGCCATCAGGCTGCGCTGCCGGGTTTCGCTGTATGAGGGGCGCGGCGAATTCCAGCTGATTGTGGAGCACCTGGAGCACGCGGGGGCAGGCGCGCTGCAGGCGGCATTCGAGCGCCTGCGCGACAAGCTGCAGGCCGAAGGATTGTTTGCGGCAGAACGCAAGCGTGCCCTGCCCGAAGAGGTACGCACGCTGGGCGTGATTACCTCCGCCACCGGCGCCGCCATTCACGACGTGCTCACCGTTCTGCGACGGCGCTGCCCCGGCATGCAGGTTCTGCTGCTGCCGGTGGCGGTGCAGGGAGAGGCCGCGGCCGGTGAGATCGCAGCCGCCCTTGCCCGTGCAAACCGCTGGCAGGCGGCGGGCGAGGCGCACTTCGACGCCCTGCTGGTGACTCGCGGCGGCGGTTCGCTGGAGGATCTCTGGGCTTTCAATGAAGAAGTGGTTGCGCGGGCCATTGCCGCCAGCGCGCTGCCCGTGGTGAGCGCAGTGGGCCACGAAGTCGATATCAGCATCGCCGATATGGTGGCGGACCAGCGCGCCCCCACACCCTCTGCCGCGGCGGAGCTGTTGAGCCCCGACCAGCGCGAGCGCGCCGCGCTGCTGGATCGACTGGAACAAGCCATGGCCGGGCGCATGCGCCTGCGCCTGGAGCGGGCCGAGCGCGACCTGCATCACCTGCGGCAGCGCCTGCGCCACCCGGGCCAGCTGCTGCGTGAACAATCGCAACGGCTGGACGAGCTGGAACAGCGCCTGCTGCGGGCCCAACGCGGGCAGTTGCGCGAGAAACACGGGCGGCTGGCCGTGCTGGAGCACCGCATCCGGGCGCGCTCACCCGAAGCGCGCCTGCACACATTGAATAATCAGGTGACGCAGCTGGAGCAGCGGCTGCAGCGCGGGGTGCACCAGCAGCTGCGCGGCGCGGCGTCACGCCTCGGCCACCTCTCCCAATTGCTGGATTCAGTGAGCCCGCTGGCCACCCTGAGCCGGGGCTACAGTATTCTGCGTGACGAACACGGCGCTGTTGTGCGCGATGCAACCAAGGTGCAGGAGGGTTCTCAGCTGGACGCCCGGCTGGCGCAGGGCGAATTGCGGTTGCAGGTACTCGCGAAGCGGTAACGCCAGCGAGTTCAGTACTTGGCGGGAAGTCGGGTATTGATGATGATGTGGCGGCCTTCAAAACGAATGTACTCGCCGATGGTGAGGTCCTTCAGAATGCGCGCCACCATCTCCCGTGAAGCCCCCACCCGATCCGCAATATCCTGCTGGGTGAGTTTTTCCGGAATGAACAGGGTGCCATCGCCGCGCTCTTCGGACAGGTCCATCAGCACATTGGCGACGCGGCCATACACATCCTGCAATGCCAGGCTTTTGACGTCGGCGGTGAGTTTGCGCACACGCTGGGCCAGGTTGCTGATGAGCTTGCGCGCAATACTCGGGTGCTCATCGAGCACGCGGTTGAAGTCTTCTTTGAAGATGATGCAGAAGGAGCATTTCTCCACTGTGCGCACAGACGCCGACCGCAGTGAGTCATCAAGCAGCGCCAGTTCACCAAAATAATCGCCGGCGCCCTGGGTGTTCATGATGAACTCTTTGCCATTCTTGTCGCTGCAGTAGACCTTGACCTTGCCGCTTTCGATCACAAACAGCGAATCCGCCGGATCATTTTCGTGGATCACGACAGTATTCTTCGGAAATGACCGGCTGGTACTGCTGCTGGCCAGTGCGTCCAGTTCCTCTCGCGAGAGCCCCTGAAATATTTCTACTTGCTGCAACATGCTTGTTATTCCTGCCTCATGCAAAGCCTGTCCCTGAAGCCATGGCCACATACTACCTCAAGTGTCACGGCAAACACACCTGTCAGGGCAATTACTACACGGTACCGACACACCCCGCCCTTCTTATATAACGAATGAAAGTCTGATTTCCACACTAATCCGCGCATCGCTATACTGCAGGCCACTATGCGACCTGGAACCCGCGCCACGTGAGCAACAACAGCACAGACTCGCCCGACCTCTGGAGCCACATTGTGCGCGGCGCTGTTACCGACCTGCGCGCGCTGGCCAGCGTCAGTGGTGAGGACATACCGCCCTCCGCACTGGAGGATCTGCAGCGTATTTTCAGCCTGGCCATCACGTTGGAAGAACAGCTGGCAGCGCCAAGCACCCACCACGACCTGATGAACACCCTCTCTGCCATACGCGGCTATGCGGAAATGCTGCAGGAGGATATCGGTGCGCAACAACCGGAGCTGAACGACAGCCTCACGCGGCTCCTGAAAGCGACCGAAAACGCCAGTGTGGGCGCAGCCAGCGGAGTTGCGGCGCAACGCGCACCGGCTATGGCGGCAGAACCCGGCTTCATACTTGCTGTGGACGACCTGGCGGAAAACCGCGAGCTGGTGGCCCGTTACCTGTCACGCTCCGGCCATCTGGTGGTGACCGCGGCCAGCGGTGCCGAGGCGCTGCGCGCACTGGCGGAATCGGATGTCGACGTCGTGCTCCTCGACCTGATGATGCCCGACATGGACGGCCGCGAGGTGTTGCGGCGTATCAAGGCCAACCCCGACTGGCGCGCCACGCCGGTTATCGTCATTTCCGGCAGCCAGGACATGGACGGCATCATTGCCTGCATCGAGGCCGGCGCCGACGACTACCTGTTCAAGCCCTTCAACCCGGTACTGCTGCAGGCGCGGATCAAGGCGGGCATTGAGCGCAAACGCTGGCACGACCGTGAGGAGCAGTACCGGCAGCAGCTTGAACGCAATGAGAAATTCATCCGCGCCACCTTCGGGCGCTACCTGTCCGATGAGATCGTCACCGACATTCTGGAGCGCCCGGAGGGCCTGGAGCTGGGCGGCGACCTGCGCGAAGTGACCATCATGATGTCGGATATTCGCGGTTTTACCAGCCTCAGTGAGCACCTCGGTCCGGCTGAAGTGGTCGCCATGCTGAATCGCTACCTCGGCGCCATGACGGACATCATCATGGCGCACAACGGCACGATCGATGAGTTCATTGGCGACGCCATTCTGGCGGTATTCGGTGCCCCTCAAAGGCGCGACGACGATGCCGACCGCGCGGTCCGCTGTGCCCTGGCCATGCAGGCCGCCATGCAGGGCATCAACGCCGACAACGCTGCCGCCGGCCTGCCCGCTCTCGCCACCGGCATCGCCCTCAATACCGGCGCGGTGATCGCCGGCAACATCGGCTCCGAGCGGCGCAGCAAATACGGCTTTGTCGGCCACCCCATGAATGTCACCTCGCGCATTGAAGACCATTGCCGGGGCGGTGAAATACTCATATCAGACAGCACCGCGGTCAAGCTCAGCGGCCGCTACACGCTGAGCGACCGCCGCGAGCTGGAGGCCCGCGGCCTGGACCAGACTGTGCTGGTGCACCGCATCGAGGAATACCGTGATGGCTGAACAGGCGCCGATCCTGCTGGTTGAGGACAATGAAATTAACTGCGAGATGCTGAGCCGGCGGCTGACCCGCGCCGGGCTCAGCGTGATTACCGCCGCCGATGGGGTGCAGGCCCTGCAGCTTATGGCCAGCGCACAACCCGCGCTGGTACTGATGGATATGAACCTGCCGGTGATGGACGGCTGGAGTGCCTGCCGCGCGGCACGCCAGAACCCGGCGCTCAAGGATATCCCCATCATCGCGCTGACCGCGCACGCCATGGAGACCGACCGGCAAAGCGCCCTGGCCGCGGGCTGCGATGACTACGCTACCAAACCGATCGACTTCCCCGACCTGCTGAGCAAAATCCGCCGGTTGTTGCCCGCATGAGTCTGCGTCGCCGCCTCACGCTTTCCCTTTGCACCATCCTCGTGCTGTTCTCGATCAACGTGGGAACACACTTCTGGGGGAGTTATGCGCGGCAGGAGAGCATGCTCGCCTACCGCAGTTCGGTCACCGCGGCACAGCTGTCGACAGATGCGGCACAGTTGCTGGAAAACCAGCGCCAGCAGATTCTGGTGCTGGAAACCCTGCGCGAAACTACCGGCGACATGCTGGACAGTGAAGAACTGGTGGATGCGGAAACGGACATCGCCACCATCGACAGCAAACTCACCGAACTCGGCGCACTGACCAGCGAAGTCACACGGCCCCAGTATGAGCGCCTGCAACAGGCCAGCCGCTACCTTCTGGACAGCTGGCTGGCCTTCTACCGCAACTTCAACAACCCCGATTTCGACAGCGATATCGACGACCCGCTACCCTTCGTGGAGACGCTTGAACACCTGCGTCAGCTGGAGCAGCGCCAGGCGTTTATCGCCGCTCAGCGCTCTACCATTATCGATCGCACCATTGCCCTCACCGACCGCATTACGGTAATCGGTTTTATCGCCACCATTTTTCTCACCGCGTTACTCGGCTTCTTCCTGCTGCGCTACACCAAGCGCTCTCTGAAGCGACTCAAGCGTGGCACCCAGCGCCTCGGCATGGGTGACCTGGACTACCGCATCGATGACTTCGACGACCGCGGCGAACTGGGCGACCTGGCGAAGGCCTTCAACGACATGTCAGACAAGTTGCGCAGGGCCATCGAGGATGTACGTCAGGCCAAGGACGACGCCGACGATGCCAACGCGGCCAAGAGCCGCTTCCTCGCCAATGTCAGCCATGAGTTGCGCACACCACTCAACGCCATTATCGGCTACAGCGAAATGTTGCAGGACGAGTTGGGGGACCCTGGCGAGGTGGACCGCGAGCAGTTCCACAGCGACCTGGAGAAAATCGTACGCTCAGGGCGCCAGCTACTGGCCCTGATCAACGACATTCTCGACCTGTCGAAAATCGAAACCGGGAAGATGACCCTGCATCTGGAGACCTTCGCGACAGGCGATATCCTGCAGCAGGTGTGCGATGCCATGACCCCGCTGCTACGCGACCGCCACAATCGCTTGTATATGCCGGACTGGACCACCCTGCCACCACTGCACAACGACGCCACCCGCTTCCGGCAAATCTTCCTCAACCTGCTGAGCAACGCGTGCAAGTTCACCCGCAATGGGGACGTGCACCTCACGGCGGCGCCCTCCCACCGCGATGGGCAGGACTGGTGGCAGTTTACGGTTCGCGATACCGGCATCGGCATGGACGCCGCGCAGCAGGCGCGTATATTCGATGCCTTCGTGCAGGCCGAAAATGCTATCAGCGCCAATTATGGCGGCACGGGGCTGGGGCTGGCGATTTGCCGGGAGTACTGCGAGCTGATGGGCGGGCATATCAGTGTGGAGAGCACGCCCGGTGTGGGCTCTGCGTTTACGGTTGAACTGCCCGCGAAGGCCCCAGCGTCAGCTCCCGCAAACGCTTGATAGCCTCTTCGCGTTTCTGCAGATCTTCACGCAGCGTAGCGTTGCTGCTTTCCAGATCGGAGATGTGGCGATTGAGCAGCGCGAAAGCGGCCAGTGAGTCGCGCATGAGCAGCGCGGTAGGGTGCACCTGCATTTCCGCGGTGAGCTGCGCCACCAGCCTGCGGAAGGTGGCCTCGGCCGCATCATGGTCGTAGAACGGGCTATCAGGCAGCATACCCAGATAGGCTATGGCGATATCCGCCTCCCACTGCGCGGCGGGCTCCACCTCCAGCCGCTTGTAGCGCTGGAAATGCTGCAGCGCAGCAACGGCGTCCCCTTCACTCAAGGCACGATAGCCCCGCTCGAGAAACGTGTAGTCGCGGCTGGCGGGCGTGGCACAGGCACACTCGGACTGGGAGGGCAGGTTCAGGGTGAGCTCCGGGGCGGGGGCCGCCGCCGCGCCGGTCTCAGCCGCTGGCGCCTGCTGCGGTGGATCGACCACTTCCGGCACGGTGGCGCAGGCCGCCAAGCCAAGCAATACACTCGCCAACAACAGCGACGCCGGCAGATTACTCACGGGAATACCCTCGCACTGAGCCTCAGGCCGTCAGTGTAACACCGCGGCATGCACACCGCTAAGGCGCGAGCAGGTAAGGCTGGCCTCATTCCGGGCGCAGGTGCGGGAACAGCAAAACATCGCGAATGGAAGGCGCATCGGTCAGCAGCATGACCAGCCGGTCGATGCCAATTCCCTCACCCGCGGTTGGTGGCATGCCGTACTCCAGTGCCCGAATATAATCCGCATCGTAATGCATGGCCTCTTCATCACCGGCATCTTTCTCGGCGACCTGGGCGCGGAAACGCTCCGCCTGGTCCTCGGCGTCATTCAGTTCCGAAAACCCATTGGCGATCTCGCGCCCGCCGACGAAAAACTCGAAGCGATCAGTGACGAAGGGGTCGGCATCGCTGCGCCGGGCAAGCGGCGAGACCTCGGTGGGATAAGCGGTGATAAAGGTCGGCTGGTCCAGCCGGTGCTCAACGGTTTTCTCGAATATCTCGATTTGTACCTTGCCCAGCCCCCAGCTCGGCTTGAGCGGAATACCCAGTTCCTCGGCAATGGCGCGCGCGCCCTGCTCATCCGCCAGCGCTTCGGCGTGCATACCGGGGTTGTGGCTGAGAATGGCGTCGAACACCGTCATGCGCTGGAAGGGCCGCGAGAAGTCGTACTCCGAGCCCTGGTAGACCACCCGCGTATCACCCAGCACGCTGGCCGTGAGCTGCCGCAGCATGTCTTCGGTGAGGTCCATGGCATCGCGGTAGTCGGCGTAGGCCCAGTAGAACTCGAGCATGGTGAATTCAGGGTTGTGCCGGGTCGACAGCCCTTCATTGCGGAAGTTGCGATTGATTTCATACACCTGCTCGAACCCGCCCACCACCAGGCGCTTGAGGTACAGCTCTGGCGCGATACGCAGGTACATATCCAGATCCAGCGCATTGTGATGGGTGACGAAGGGCTTGGCCGCCGCACCGCCCGGAATCACCTGCATCATGGGGGTTTCAACCTCCATGAAGCCGCGCCCGTCCATGTAGTCGCGGATGAAGCGCACAATGCGCGAACGCAGGGTGAACACGGCGCGGGATTCGGCGTTCACAATCAGGTCCACATAGCGCTGGCGGTAGCGCAGCTCCTGGTCTGACAGGCCGTGGTATTTGTCCGGCAGGGGGCGCAGCGCCTTGGTCAACAGGCGGGCGCTATTCATGTTGATGTACAGGTCGCCCTTGCCCGACTTGTGCACGGGCCCTTCGGCACAAACAATATCCCCCAGATCCCAGCTCTTGATCTCGGCCAGGTTCGCCTCATCGAGGCCCTTGCGGTTGAGGTACAGCTGGATCTGGCCGGAGCCGTCCTGAATCAGCAGGAACGCGCCGCGGTTGCGAATCAGACGCCCGGCGACAGCGAAGCGCTGGTCCTCCTCTTCGAGCTGCTCCTTGCTGCTCGCGCCGTATTCGCGCTGCAGGTCAGCCGCCCAGCCCGTGCGCCGGAAGTCGTTGGGGAAGGCGTTGCGCTGCGTGCGCAGCTGTCGCAGCTTGCCGCGCCGCTCGGCGACCAGCTTGTTCTCCTCGTCCGGGCCGCGCACGGCCTGATCCTGCTCTTTCATAATGGTGTCCTACAGCCCTTTCTTCAGTGAGGCTTCGATAAACAGATCGATATCCCCGTCCAGCACCGCCTGCGTATTGCTCGTTTCCACCCCGGTGCGCAAGTCCTTGATACGCGACTGGTCCAGTACGTAAGAACGGATCTGGCTGCCCCAGCCGATATCGGCCTTGCTGTCTTCGGTGGCCTGCTTGGCCTCGCTGCGCTTGTGCATCTCCAGCTCGTACAATTTGGCGCGCAGCATTTTCATCGCCCGGTCGCGGTTCTGGTGCTGCGAGCGCTCGGTCTGGCAGGACACCACAACACCGGTCGGGTTGTGCGTGATACGCACGGCGGAATCGGTCTTGTTCACGTGCTGCCCACCCGCGCCGCTGGAGCGGTAGGTATCGACGCGCAAATCCGCGGGGTTGATATCGATTTCGATATCGTCATCGATCTCAGGCGCCACGAATACCGACACGAATGACGTGTGCCGCCGGTTGCCGGAATCGAAGGGTGATTTGCGCACCAGACGGTGCACACCGGTTTCCGTGCGCAACCAGCCGAAGGCGTACTCACCCTCAAAATGAATCGTCGCGCTCTTGATACCGGCCACTTCCCCGGCCGACACTTCGATCAGGTCGGTTTTGAAGCCACTCGCTTCGCCCCAGCGCAGGTACATGCGCAGCAGCATTTCCGCCCAGTCCTGAGCCTCCGTGCCGCCAGAGCCGGACTGGACATCCAGGTAGGCGTTGTTGGGGTCCATTTCGCCGGAGAACATGCGCCGGAACTCCAGCTGCTCCAACTGTTTAACCAGCGCTTCGATATCGGCACGCACGTCGGCAACCGTTCCCTCGTCATCTTCCACCGCTGCCAGTTCCAGCAGGTCGGCGGCATCACCGGTAGCACCGTCAAGGTGTTCAATGGTGGAGACGATTTTTTCCAGCGCCGCGCGCTCACGGCCCAGCTCCTGTGCGCGCTCAGGCTTGTCCCATACGCTGGGTTCGGCGAGCTCCAGCTCTACCTCGGCGAGACGTTCCTTGCGGGTATCGAAGTCAAAGATACCCCCTCAGCACGGCGGTGCGTGCCTCGATATCCTTGAGGGTCTGTAACAGCGGATTGATCTCTAACATGGTGAGCGAGTCCTGCGGGAAAAGGCGCGCAGTGTACCGTAGCGAACAAAAACAGGCCACAGGCGGTCGCGCGGCACAGGGTCGGAACAGGCTGCCTGAACGCTAGAGCGCTTCGAGCTGCTCGATCATGAGCTGCAAGGTACGCCGCCCTCGGAAGGCGTTTACATCCAGCCGGAAAGCGGCATGCACCCATTCCCTGCTCTCGTCCGGCCACAGGTCCAGGTCCACGTTGAAGGCGATGGCGTCGAATACGTCGCTCGACCCCGGCCGGCCCAGCACCAGCTTGAGGTGTTTACCCCCCACCAGCCGCTGCTGCACGATTCGGAACCGGCCATCGAACAACGGCTCCGGAAAGTGCTGCCCCCAGGGCCCACCCAGGCGCAGGGTTTCAGCGAGCGAAAGATCAAACTCCGCCGCGTCGAGTTCGCCATCGGACTCCAGTACCGCTTCCAGGTCGAGGTCGCGCCCGTGGCGCTCAACTTCCGCCACGAACGCCGCCGCGAAAGGGGCATAGTGAGCCCGTGGCAAGGTGAGGCCGGCGGCCATGGCGTGGCCGCCAAAGCGGGTGAGCAGCCCCGGGTGGCGCGTTGCGATGGCATCCAGGACATCGCGCACATGTATGCCCTGAATCGACCGCGCAGACCCCTTCAGGTCGTCGCTATCGGCGCCGGCGTCAGCAAACACCACCGTCGGCCGGTGCAGGCGTTCCTTCACCCGCGAGGCGAGAATGCCAATCACACCCTGATGCCAGCCGGGTTCATAAAGCGTAATGCCCGCCGGCACATCGCCCTCACGGGACAAAGGCCCCAGGCCCTCCAGCAGTGCCAGCGCTTCCTCCTGCATGCCCTGTTCTATGCGGCGGCGCTCTTCATTCAAGCGCTGCAAGCGGCCCGCATAGTCATTGGCAACCGCTCGACTGGGTGCCAGCAAGCATTCGATGCCGATGGACATGTCATCCAGCCGTCCGGCGGCATTGAGACGCGGCCCCACCGTGAAACCCAGGTCGGAGGCCACGGCATTGCCGGGGTCGCGGCCGGCTACCTCCAGCAGGGCAAGAACGCCCGGACGCGCCTGGCCGCGGCGAATACGCTGCAACCCCGCGGCCACCAGAATACGGTTGTTGCGATCCAGTGGCACCACATCGGCTACGGTGCCCAGCGCCACCAGGTCGAGATACTCGGCCAGATTCGGTTCGGGCAGCGCCTGTTGTTGAAACCAGCCGCGACGGCGCAGCTCGGCGCGCAGCGCCAGCATGACGTAGAAGATCACGCCCACGCCGGCCAGTGCCTTGCTGGCGAAGCCACAACCCGGCTGGTTCGGGTTGACAATGACCTCTGCGGCCGGCAGTTCGCTGCCTGCCAGGTGATGATCGGTGACCAGCGTGGCAATACCCAGCGCGCGCGCCGCCAGCACGCCGTCAATGCTGGCGATGCCATTGTCCACGGTGATGATCAGGTCCGGCTGTCGGTCCGCCGCGAGCGCTACAATTTCCGGGGTGAGGCCGTAACCGTACTCGAAACGGTTGGGTACCAGGTAGTCAACATGCGCGGCACCGAGCGCGCGCAACGCACCGAGCGCCAGTGCCGTGCTGGTTGCGCCGTCAGCGTCGAAATCCCCGATCACCAGCAGCCGCTGCCCAGCGGCGAGCGCGTCGGCCAGCAGGTGCGCTGCCGCATCGGCTCCGGTCAGCGTATCCGGTGGCAGCAGCTGCTGCAGGGACATCTGCAACTCGGCAGATTGCCTGAGGCCGCGGTTGGCGTACACCCGTGCCAACAGCGGCGACAATTCACCCGAAGAGAGCAGCGGCACCGCTTTCGGCGCGCGGCGAACAACCCGTCGAATCATCCGGTGGGCGCTCAGGCGCCGAGGTTGTTCGCCATGAAGGCCTGCACGGCGGCCAGGTCGCAGGGCAGCACTTCAAAGCGCTCTGTGCGGTCAAACAGGTCGGAGAGATGCAACGGCAAAGGTGGTTCACAACCCACCACCGCGCGCTGAATCGCCTGTGGGAACTTCGCCGGGTGCGCAGTGGCGAGAGTCACCACCGGAATGCCGTCACCGATGCCCGAGGCCAGCGCTGCCTTCACCCCGATCGCGCTGTGCGGATCGAGCAGATACTCGGACTCCTGCCACACGGCGGCAATTTGCGCACAGGTTTCCTCGTCGGGCACACGATAGCTGGAAAACAGGGCGCGGGCGCGCTGCATCGCGGTATCCGAGAAATGAATATCGCCGCGATCGAAGTCGCGCATCATGGCCGCCACGGCATCGCCATCACGGTCGTACAAATCAAACAGCAGGCGTTCGAAATTGCTGGATACGGTGATGTCCATACTTGGCGACAGGGTGTGCTCCAGCGACTGCCGGCCGTAGGTGGCGGTGGTCATCACCCGGTGCAGCACGTCGTTGCGGTTGGTGGCGATGATCAGCTGTGCAACAGGCAGGCCCATCTGGTGCGCCAGGTAGCCGGCAAAAATATCACCGAAGTTGCCCGTCGGCACCGAAAACGCCACGGGCCGCGCCGGACCGCCCAAGGCAACCGCTGCATAAAAGTAGTACACGATCTGCGCCATGATACGCGCCCAGTTGATCGAGTTGACGGCCACCAGGTGGCGGTCTTCCGGCAGGAAACCGCGATCACCGAAACTGGCCTTGACCATGGCCTGGCAGTCATCGAAGTTGCCCTGCACGGCGATGTTGTGAATGTTGTCACCCACCACCGTGGTCATTTGCCGCCGCTGCACTTCGGACACGCGGTCGTGCGGGTGCAGGATGAAAATGTCGATGTTCTTGCAGCGTTTGCAGCCTTCGATCGCCGCGGAACCGGTGTCTCCGGAGGTGGCCCCCATGATCACCACTTTCTGGTGGCGACGTTCCAGCACGTAGTCCAGCAGGCGCCCCAGCAGCTGCAGCGCGAAGTCCTTGAAAGCCAGAGTGGGCCCGTGGAACAGTTCCAGCACCCATTGATTGTGGCCAATCTGCACCAGCGGGGCGACCGCGCCATGGCGAAACACCGCGTAGGTATCGGCGATAATCTCGCGCAGATCCTCGCGGGGAATGCAGTCACCCACGAACGGTTCGATGATGCGCTGCGCCAGCTGCGGATAGTCCATGCCCGCCATGGCGGCGATCTCGTCGCGGCTGAACCGCGGCAGTGTTGCCGGCACGTACAGGCCGCCATCAGAGGCCAGACCGGTCAGCAAGACCTCTTCGAAGTTCAGGGCGGGGGCCTGGCCCCGGGTGCTGATGTATTGCATGCTCGCTCCTGTTAGCCGTCCAGCGGCTCGACCCGGATCCTGACCACCTGACCGGTGATCGTGTCCAGCGCCTCGATTTCTGCCACGGCCGCGTCCACGCGGCCCTGTGCCGCGCGATTGGTCAGCACAATCAGCGGGACCGTCGCCTGCCCCGCCGCCGGCGCCTTCTGGATCAGCGCCTCGATGCTTATACCGTGGTCGCTGAAGATGGTCGCGATGCGCGACAACACGCCGGTGCGGTCCTCTGCCTCCATACGCAGGTACCAGGGTGTTTCCACTTCGGCCATCGGCACAATCGGCAGATCGCGCAGCGCTTCATTGGAGAACGACAGGGACGGCACCCGACTCACCTGGCCGGCGCTGAGGTCGCGCGCCAGATCCACCAGATCCGCCACGACTGCCGACGCGGTCGGCTTGCCGCCCGCGCCCGCACCATAATAGAGCGTGGGGCCGACCGCGCTGCCCTCAACCAACACGGCGTTTTTGACACCATTGACGTTGGCCAGCAGACGGTCTTCGGGAATCAGCGTGGGGTGCACGCGTAACTCCACCCCGCTCGGCCCCTGTTTGGCAATACCCAGGTGCTTCACCCGATACCCCAGCTCTTCGGCGTAATCCAGATCCTGTGGCGTGAGGCGCGTGATGCCCTCGGTGTATACGGACGCAAACTGCAGCGGGATGCCGAAGGCGATGGACGCAAGAATCACCAGTTTGTGCGCGGCATCAATGCCCTCCACATCAAAGGTGGGGTCTGCCTCGGCGTAACCCAGGGCCTGCGCCTCCGCCAGCACATCGGAAAACTCCCGACGGTGCTCGCGCATCTCGCTGAGAATGAAGTTACCCGTACCGTTGATGATGCCCGCCAGCCACTCGATATGGTTGCCCGCCAGGCCCTCGCGCAGCGCCTTGATGATAGGGATACCACCGGCAACCGCGGCTTCATAGCGCACTGCTACGTTGTGCTCCGCCGCCAGCGCAAACAGCCCATTGCCGTGTTCTGCAATGAGCGCCTTGTTGGCCGTCACCACGTGCTTGCCGGCGCGGATGGCCGCTTCCACCAGCTCACGGGCCACGGTGGTGCCGCCGATCAATTCCACCAGCACGTCAACGTCCGGGTCGGCCACGACATCGAAAATGTCCCGGCTGACTCGCACACTGCCGGTATCACAGGCAGGATTGTCGCGCCGCGCACCAATGTGCACAACGGCCAGAGGCGCCTGCGCGCGCGCAGCGATCGCCTCCGCGTTTTCTTGCAGCAGGTTGAAGGTGCCGCCGCCTACTGTACCCAGGCCGCAGATTCCGATTCTCACGGGTTGCACTGGAGTTCCCCCTGTTCCTTCATGATGCATCGTCACACCGTTCCCACGTGGCCATCGGCGCGAAACATGCGCTTGATATTGCGCAGGGCCTGACGCGTGCGGTGTTCATTTTCAATCAAGCCAAAACGCACGTAGCCCTCACCGTATTCACCAAAACCGACACCCGGCGACACCGCCACCTGCGCCTCCTGCAACAGCTTCTTGCTGAATTCCAGCGAGCCCATTTCCTGATAGAAGTCAGGGATGCGTGCCCAGACAAACATGGTCGCCCGGGGTGGCGTGACCGGCCAACCCAATGCATTGAGGCCGCTGCACAGCACATCACGGCGCGCTTTATACATGGCAGTGATTTCCTGCACACAGGTCTGGTCACCCTCCAGCGCAGCGATCGCTGCCACCTGGATAGGCGTGAACATGCCGTAGTCGAGATAGGACTTCATGCGCCCCAGCGCACCGACAAGCTGCTTGTTGCCGCAGCAGAAGCCCACCCGCCAACCCGGCATGTTGTAGCTCTTGGACATGCTGAAGAATTCCACCGCCACCTCACGTGCGCCCTCAACCTGCAGAATCGACGGCGCGACGTAGCCGTCGTAGCAGAGATCGGCGTAGGCGAGGTCCTGCACCACCCAGATCTGGTGTTCACGGGCAACGGCGATAACACGCTCAAAGAACTCCAGCTCCACCACCTGCCCGGTAGGGTTGGAGGGAAAGCTCAGCACCAGCATCTTGGGCCGTGGCCAGCTGTTGCGGATGGCGTTCTCCAGCTCGTCGAAGAAGCTGTTTTCATCGCCCATCGGCACGTGGCGGATATCCGCGCCCGAGATCACGAAACCGTAGGGGTGAATGGGATACGCCGGATTCGGCACCAGAATCGCATCGCCCGGGCCGGTGGTGGCGAGCGCCAGGTGCGCCAGGCCCTCTTTGGACCCCAGGGTAACAATCGCCTCGGTGCTCGGGTCCAGCGTGACATCGTAGCGGCGCTGGTACCAGTCGCAGATAGCCTTGCGCAGGCGCGGTATACCCTTGGACTGGGAATAGCGGTGGGTGTCGCCCCGGCGCGCTGTTTCTACCAGCTTGTCGACGATGTGCGAAGGCGTTGGCTGATCGGGATTGCCCATGCCGAAATCAATGATGTCTTCACCTGCCGCACGCGCCTGCTGCTTCAGTTCACCGATAATGTTGAACACATAGGGGGGCAAGCGCTGAATGCGCTGAAACTGGTCTTCCACGGCACAGGGACTCGGTTGGGCAGCCCACTACGGGCTGCAAACTAAAAAGGTGGCAAACAGTACTGAGTACACCCGTGGCTGTCAACGGAGGGAGCCGGCTAAACGCGCCGGCCGGGCGCTATTGCAGGCCAAGCGTACCCATCAGCTCGTCCGCGGGCTGGTAACCGGGAATCATCTGGCCGCTGGCCGTGATAATGGCCGGCGTACCGCGCACGCCCATCGACTGGCCGAGTTGGTACTGGTCGGCCACAGGCGACCCTTGGCACACGTTCTCGGCCACGGACTCGCCGTTCTTCAGGCGCGTGAGAGCATCGGCGCGGTCGTTTGCACACCACGCCGTGGCCAGCTTGCGATACCCCTCGGAGGCCAGGCCGGACCGCGGGTAGGCGAGGTAGCGCACCTCCACGCCGCGCTTGTTAAGCTCCGGCACTTCGCGGTGCAGCTTCTGGCAGTAGAAGCAGGTGACATCGGTGAACACCGTGATATGGGACCGCGTCTCCCCCTTGGCCGGGAATATGATCATGTCGGCGGGCGAGAGCGTTGCGAGCCGCTCGGCGCGTTCGCCATCGCGGCGCTTTTCCGCGAGGTTCACATAACCCGCAGGCCCCACCGTGAACAGATCGCCCACAATAAAGAACTGACCGCTGCGGCTGGCGTAGACCAGCGGACCGTCGACCAGCTGTACCGCGTACATGCCCTCGATTTCACTGGGTTCAATCGTCGCCACCTTGAGCCCATCGGCCGGGCTTTCGAGCATCTGGCGCAGGGAGTCCGCTACGTCCGCAGGCACGGGGTCGGCAGCTCTGGCGGAGACAACAGCACCCGCAAACAGGCAGGCCAGCAGAACAGTTAGGACTCGGTTGATCATGAACATTCCTCGGTTGCGGGCGGCCTCTGCCGCCGGAGTTCGTGGTGCCGCGGCAGTTTGGAACACACCGCGTATGACAAGTTCCACACCGCTTGCTCACCCGCGCGGGTGATGCCGGGCGTGCAGTTCCTGCATGCGCTGCCGGGCGACGTGGGTGTAAATCTGGGTTGTGGTCAGGTCGCTGTGCCCCAGCAACATCTGCACCACACGCAGGTCTGCGCCGTGGTTCAGCAGGTGCGTGGCAAACGCGTGGCGCAGCGTATGCGGCGATAGCGGTTTACTGATCCCCGCACGCCGCGCGTAGATTTTAATACGATACCAGAAGGCCTGGCGAGTCATCATACTGCCGCGCCGGCTGGGAAACACGGCCTCGCTGGGCACACCCCTGAGCAGTTCCTGCCGCGGGCCCACCAGAAAACGCTGTAACCAGCTCAACGCCTCCTCCCCCATGGGTACCAGCCGCTCCTTGCTGCCCTTGCCAAATACCCGCAGCACACCCTGGTTCAGGCTGATCTGCACCAGCTGTAACCCGGTCAGCTCCGACACCCGCAAACCGCAGGCATAGAGCAGCTCCAGCATGGCGCGGTCGCGAAACTCCAGGGCATCACCGGTATCCGGCGCCGCCAACAGGCGCTCCACATCCTGTTCCGACAACGACTTGGGCAACGGGCGCCCCAGCTGCGGACTGTCGATATCCAGTGTCGGGTCCGCGTCGAGGCGCCCTTCGCGCAGCAGGTAGCGATAGAATCCGCGCGCGCAGGACATGAAGCGCGCCGTCGACCGCGGTGATTGCCCCTTGCCAAGACGTGCGGCGAGGTAGGCCTGCAAGTCGACGCGATCGGCTTCGAGGAGCCCCGCCTTGCGGCCCGCAAGCCACTGCTGATAGTGCCCGAGGTCGCGGCGGTAGGCCTCCAGCGTATTGCCACTCAGGCCTTTCTCCAACCACAGCGCATCGAGGTATTGCTCAATGGCTGGGTCGAGTGAATCAGGCTGGGCACGCATGGGCCGCTAGCCTAGCACCGTTTGCCACGGCACAGAACTGCCGGATACGCAGGCACAAAAAAAGCGGCCAAGTGGGCCGCTTTCGATGCTGCTTGCACGCCTTATTTGGCGGTCAGCTTTTCCTTGATACGAGCCGCTTTACCGGACAGCTCGCGCAGGTAGTACAGCTTGGCCTGACGCACGTCACCGCGACGCTTGACGGTCACACTGTCCACCAGGGGGCTGTAAGCCTGGAAGGTACGCTCGACGCCCACACCGTGGGAGATCTTGCGCACGGTGAAGGCAGAGTTCAGGCCGCGGCTGCGCTTGGCGATGCACACGCCCTCGAACGCCTGCAGACGCTCGCGGTTGCCTTCCTTCACTTTTACCTGCACCACCACCGTGTCACCGGGGCTGAACTCGGGCAGATCTTTTTGCATCTGTTCAGCGTCAAGCTGAGAGATAATCTTGTTGGTGCTCATGGTGCGCTCCTGTCATTTACCGTGCGTAGCTTCACAGCTAGCGAATCAAATCAAATCCCGTTCCTGGCAGTACAGTGCCAGCAAC